>Ga0126369_10000081_pt1 | contig 55990 bp, 47 predicted proteins | sample PanSoiMetaPlot_1_FD_109646 | JGI IMG/M metagenome (GOLD analysis project Ga0126369, IMG submission 109646) | Tropical forest soil microbial communities from Panama - MetaG Plot_1 | ecosystem: Environmental > Terrestrial > Soil > Tropical forest > Bulk soil | place: Panama | collected 2016-02-17
CACCTCGGGACTCTTAGTTTTTGGTGTCAGGCTTCCAGAAACAGGCATTAGGCTCTGAACACTGGGCCCCGCCCTACGATCAAGACAACCAATCCTCCCGGTACAACCTCCCCCAACCTAGTCATTGGCCGCGCGCGTTGTGGCTCGCCCTTTTCGCGCAGCCTTTTATCCAGTCGCTGTCCGAAACCTTGATCGCCTTTGCAAGAGACTTTGGAACGGCGTCCAGCCTATTTGGCCTAGAGCCTTAGGCTCCCAATCCCCAGAGCCTGCTCTTAAGGTCCCTGCACGATCTTTAGCGGCGCCGGTGTTTGCATCCGCTGGCGGAGAATGGTGTTCTTGGCGGGGATTTCGGCGACAGCGTCGGCGTGCACGATGTAATTGCCCAACCCGGGCGTCGCTCCAAACGGAATCTCGAAATTTGCGGTCCCTGCTTTGAAGGTCAGGTGACGGTATCCGAGGGCCGTGGCACGGCCGATCTCATTCACGGCGACAACAATCACAGTCAGATCAAAGTCGTCCTTGCTGCCATTGGAGACCTGTACTGCTCCGTCGATCGAGTTCCCATGCACCTGGGGCGGTCGCGACCAATCGAGCACCAGAGCCGCCGTCACTTCTGTGCGCAGTTCCTTATTGATCGTATTTGCAGGACGTGCCGAGTCTGTGACGTTTACCGTTACAGAAAACGCGCCCGGCTTCGTAGCGTGACCGATTAATACCCCTGTCGGGTCGAGAGTAATCCCTGGCGGCAGATCTCCGTAGGCCACACTCCAGTTGTAGGGTGGCAGGCCGCCCGTCGCGTGCAGTTGGATCCGAACTTCGATTCCGGCGACCAGCGTTGGGAGTGGTTCGTCGAGAACCGACAGCGGAACGGGATTCTGTTGCGCCGCAGCCGAAAGGCACGCGGCGACAACAAAGCACAGCCCAATCGCGTGACTGTGAGTCGCTCGGCGCGCTGCAGTCTTGCCATCCATGCTACAAGGTTAGCAGGGATGCGGTTTTCGGTCACATCCTGATGTGCGCAGCACCCTCGACGAGTTCACTGCCCTCCGATAAGCTGATTCGTCTTGAAAAGGAGACGTGCGCATGCGTGAGGCCGTCGAACGTCTGTGGCCGGAGATTCAGTGGATCAGCAATCCGAAGTTGCGTGAGCAGGTGACGCAAACCTGGATCAAGGCGCTCGAACGCAGTCCTTTGAAGCCGGACGACCTGAACGAAATTCCGTTTACGCTGCTGGTTCCGAATTGTCCGATCACCTTCATGGAACACAAGCGCTGCGTGGTGCACATTGCGCGCGACAGCGCAAAGGCGATGGCCGATTTCATGGGGCGCGCTCTCCCGATCGACAGCGATGTGGTCATTGCGGGAGCGATTTTGGCGGACGTGGGCAAACTGCTTGAATACGAACTCGGCCCAGACGGCAAGAGCCGGCAGAGTGAGCGCGGAGAGGCCTTGCGACATCCGTTTACCGGAGTTGCCCTGGCGATGGAGTGCGGCGTGCCCGACGAGGTCTGTCACATCATCGCAGCACACGCGGCCGAAGGAGACCTCGTAAAGCGTACGACTGAGGCCTTCATCGTGCATCATGCCGACTTCATGGCCTTCTTGCCATTCAAGAACCCGAAGAACGTGAAGGTCAGGTAAACAGGCGTCAGGTCAGTCCCGTAGGGACGGACGAACTAGCTCAGCGCTTGGGAGATTGAGGATCGTGACGCAAGTCCCTACGGGACGACCGAACAGGAGAAATTCGTGGCTACACCACAAATGAGCACCAAAGAAACCGTTACCGCCAAAATGTCTCAATGGGCGGCCGGGCTGGAGTTCAAACAAATCTCGCGAGACGCTATCTATCAGGCGAAGCGCTTCTTGCTTGATTCGGTGGGCTGCGCGCTCGGCGGATACCAGCAGCACGACGTCATCATCGCGCTCAATGTTCTGAAGAGCATCGCCGGCCGTGGCCCGGCCACGGTGATCGGAACGGGCGAGAAGGTCGACCCGGTTTCGGCGTCACTCGCCAACGCGCTCATGATTCGCTGCATGGACTATAACGACATTTACTGGAAGCAGGATCCGTCGCATCCGTCAGATATCTTTTCGGCCGCCATGGCGTGTTGTGAACGCGCCAAGACTGATGGGCGCGAACTGATCGTAGGTTTTGTCCTCGGCCACGAATTCGAGATGCGCCTGTGCGAAGCGGCGTTTCCCGGTATCCGGGAACGCGGTTGGCATCACGCAACCCTGACGGCCTTTGTTTCGCCGATCGTCGCCGGGCGCGCGTTGCGCCTCAGTTGGCAACAGATCCAGCACGCCATCGGAATTTCAGCCTCGCGCCACTGCACCATGGGCGCGGTTACTGCTGGCAAACTCACCATGATGAAGAACACCGTCGATCCAATGGCAACGCAAAGCGGCGTCTTCGCGGCATTGCTTGGCGAGAAAGGCTATACAGGCCCCGAGCACGTTATTGACGGCAAGGAAGGCCTCGCGCACTGCTTCGGTCCGGAATGGCGGATCAGCCTGCTCACCGACGGCCTCGGCGAATCGTGGCGCATCACGCAATGCGGAATGAAATTCTTTCCGACTGAAGCACTCACACACGCACCAATCTCCGCCGTGCTCGACCTCGTGAAGGGGAACGACCTGCATCCGGATGATGTCGAGAAAATTCAGATTCGCTCGTTGGCGCGGGCGGCCGATATTCTGTCAGATCCGAGTAAGTACGATCCGCATACCAAGGAGACGGCCGACCATTCCTTACCGTATGTGATCGCGGCGGCCCTAGTCGATCGCCAAGTCACGCCGGCGCAGTTCGAGATGAAAAAGATCATGGACCCGACGATTCGGGCCCAATTAAAGAAGGTGGAAGTCGTTGCCGATCCGGAGATTGAAAAAGTTTTCCCCGCGCTCCAGCGCGTGATCGTCAACATCACGACGAAAGACGGCAGCACATTCTCGAAGCAGTTGGATTATCCGAAGGGCGATCCGCGTAATCCGCTGAGCGATGCTGAGATCGAAGAGAAGTTTCGCGCGCTGGCCGAAGGCGTGCTCTCAAAGAAAGCGCAGGACAAGCTGATTGCCGCGATCTGGAACCTGGAGAAATTCGGTTCGGTTTCGAAGCTGATGGCGCTGATGAAAGCAGACGTGAAAAAGAATCAGATGTCGACAAAGCCAAAGAAAGCGCCGGCGAAGCCAAAAGTGAAGAAGCGGCGCTGACAAGTGATTACCACAGAGCACATAGGGAAAGACTGGGAATTTTTTCAGGAGCAAGACATGCCGGAACTGAGAGAGACGATCGCAACCGACCTCGTGACACGCTATACGAAGCTGGCAAGCGCGGTCCGCGAACTGGCTGAGCCTCTCAACGAAGACCAGTTCTGGGCCAAGCCGTTCTCCTTCGGCAACAGCTTTGGGCATCTGGTGCTGCACCTCACAGGAAATCTGAACTACTACATCGGAGCGCAGATCGCGGGGACTGGATATGTCCGCAACCGTCCGCTCGAATTCACGGAGGCAACGCAGCCATCGAAAGCGGAAGTTCTTAAGAAATTCAGCGAGACAATGGCGATGGTGCTCGACACGATTTCTCGGCAATCCGCCGAGGACTGGTCGAAGGCTTACACGGCCACGGGCGCCGACGCCAAAGACCGCTTCGATATGGTCCTGCAGTGCGCGACGCACCTTCACCACCACATCGGACAAATGATGTACCTGGGATTCGAGTTGCAAGCGAAAGACTGAGGTTTCGTTATGGGTCAGACCATCGTCGAAAAAATCGCCCAAAAACACATGGCGGAAGGGCCGAGTCGCCCGCTGCGTGCTGGTGACTTTCTGTCGATCCGGCCCTACCGCTGCATGACGCACGACAACACCTCCGCGGTCATGAGCAAGTTCAAGGGCATTGGCGCGAGGAAGGTCAAAGACCCGCATCAGATGGTTTACGCACTTGACCACGATATCCAAAACAAAGACGAATCGAACCTGAAGAAGTACCGCGCGATCGAGGCCTTCGCGAAAGAGCAGGGCGTCGATTTCTATCCGGCTGGATCCGGCATCGGCCACCAGATCATGGTCGAACGCGGCTACGTCGTGCCGGGTTCATTTGTGGTCGCTTCCGATTCCCACTCGAATATGTACGGCGCATTGGGCGCGATTGGCACACCGATCGTGCGCACCGATGCCGCCGCGGTCTGGGCGACAGGCGAATTCTGGTGGCAGATTCCGCGGTCGATTCAAGTTGTTCTCGAAGGCAAGCTGCCCGAGGGCGCGACTGGCAAGGACGTCATCATCACACTGTGCGGTCTTTACAACCACGACGAATGCCTGAACGCAGCCGTCGAGTTCGCCGGCCGTGGCGTGGCCTCGCTCTCGATGGATGCGCGCTTCTCGATTTCGAACATGACCACCGAGTGGGGCCCGCTGGTCGGCTGGTTCCCGGTTGACGCGGTTACGACTGCCTATATGGGTGCGGTTCACGCCCGCCTGAAAGCCTTGGGCGTCGAGCGCTTCACCGAGCAGCAGATTCAGGAGTGGACGGCGCTTCCTCTCGCACCTGATGCCGACGCCACTTATGCCGCGCGCATCGTGCTCGACCTTGGCCAAGTGACGCCGCACGTTTCCGGGCCTGACACGGTGCAGGCCATGCAGTCGCTGGCCGAAATCGAAAAGAACAAGGTCGCGATCCAGAAGGCGTACCTGATTTCATGCGTGAATTCTCGGCTCGAGGACCTTGATGCGGCAGCACGCGTCGTGAAGGGCAAGAAGCTCGCGCCCACCGTGAAGTTCTATCTAGCAGCGGCCAGCGAGTGGGTGCAGAAAGAATCGGAGCGGCGCGGCACCTGGCAGACCCTGCTCGACGCCGGAGCGCAACCCCTGCCGCCGGGATGCGGTCCATGCATCGGTCTCGGTGTGGGACTGTTGGAGTCGGGCGAGGTCGGTATCTCGGCGACTAATCGCAATTTCAAAGGCCGCATGGGATCCCGCGATGCGAAATGCTATCTCGCCAGCCCGGAAGTTGTCGCGGCATCGGCAATAGCGGGATATATCTGCGGTCCCCACGAGGTCAAGGCCGGAGATCCGCAGCGCAATTACACGGAACTCGCGACTGCCACGGGCGGCGCGGAGAAGGTCGAGATTCTCGATGGCTTCCCGCAGCGTGTGAAAGGGCGGCTGGTCTTTATGCCGCAAGACAACGTTAACACCGACGCCATCTACGGCAAGGACTACACCTATCGCGACGACATGACACCCGAGATGATGGCCAAGGTCGTCATGGAGAACTATGATCCCCAATTTGCCGCGCGAACCAGGGCCGGCGACGTGATCGTCGGCCAGTTCAACTTCGGCACCGGATCGAGCCGCGAGCAGGCCGTTACCTGCCTGAAGGCGAAAGGAATTCCTCTGGTGATCGCGGCCAGTTTCTCGCAGACGTACTTGCGAAACGCTTTCAACAACGGATTCTTGTGCATCGAGGTTCCGGAATTCGTCGCGCGAGTGCGCGAGCAATTTAAGAACGAAATCGCTGCCAAAGAGAAGACGATCATTCCCGGAGATGAGATCGATATCGATTTCACCTCGAGCACGATTCACTGGCGGGGCGAGAATTTCGCTTTCCCGGCCCTTGGCAGCGTGCCGCAATCGCTGGTGATCGCGGGCGGAGTCGAGAATCTTGTGGCGAAGCGGTTGGCATGACATTTTCACCGCCGAGACGCGGTGGACTCAGAGAAATAACGCGAAATTCACTCTGGTTTTCGATTTCCTCGGCGTTCTTTGCGTCTCCGCGGTGAAGAAATCTTATAGGAGCAGTCATGGCGAAATACACCGTCATTACCATGCCGGGCGATGGCATCGGTAACCAGGTTTTGCCCGAGTCCCTGCGCGTACTAAAAGCCGTCGGCTTCGATGCCGAGTACATACATGCCGATATCGGCTGGGACTGCTGGTGCAACAACGGCAATGCGTTGCCGGACCGCACGACCGAACTGCTCACCAAACACAAACTGGGGCTTTTCGGTGCGATCACCTCCAAGCCCAACAAGGCCGCTCAGGCCGAGTTGAAGCCTGAACTGCAGGGCAAGGGATATGTCTACTACTCTCCCATCGTGACCATGCGGCAGAAGTTCAATCTCGATATCTGCAAGCGTCCTTGTATCGGCTTCACGGGAAATCCGCTGAACTATATCCGCAAGAAGGCGGGCGGTGGATTCGACGAACCGCAGATCGACTCGACCATTTTCCGCCAGGGCACCGAAGGCATGTATGCCGGAATCGAGTGGACGAATCCTCCAGAAAACGTTCGCGCAGCACTGGCTTCGCACCCCAAGTTCAAGGCGTTCTCGAATGTTCCCGGCCCCGACCTTGCGGTGAGCTGTCGAATCATTACTCGCACTGCGGCGAAGCGCATCTGTACGGCCGCATTCGAATACGCCAACAAGCGCGGCTTCAAAGGCGTTACCATCTGCGAGAAGCCCAACGTGGTGCGCGAGACCTCCGGCATGATGGAAGAAGTTTGCAAGGAGGTTGCGAAGAGCTATCCCGGCATCGCGCTCTGGTCCACGAACATCGACGCTCAGCTGATGTGGCTGAACAAGAATCCGGAAGATTACAACGTGATCGTCGCCTCCAATCTGTTCGGCGACATTCTGTCGGATGCCTTCGCCGGCCTCGTCGGCGGCCTGGGATTTGCGGCATCCGGCAATATCGGGGACGATGTTTCCGTTTTCGAGCCGACGCACGGTTCGGCGCCGAAGTATGCGGAACTCGATCCACCAATCGTCAATCCGATTGCCATGATCTTGTCCGCTGCGATGATGCTCGAGCATGTGCACGAGGACGAAAAAGCAAATCGCATTCGCAAGGCGATTGCCCATGTGGTGCGCGATGGCAAGGTTCGGACGTACGATATGATGCGCATCTCAGGCGGGTCGAAGTCGATCAGCCAGGGTGCCGCTTCGACCGTGCAGATGACGGACGCCATTCTGGAGAAGCTACAGGAATAACCTTTGACATATAGGAGCCCAGAGGAAAGTCAAAATGATTTAGCCTGCCTTTCTCTGTGTCCTCTGTGGTGAAGGCTTTGAGTTCTATGAGCTCAGTCGAAACATCTCCGCGGCCCGGCGAAGCTGGGCACTGGGGCAAGGACGTTCGCTCCGACCTCCACGTCGCCTTCGAGGCACGTGACACGGGCGGCGTTGAAATCTCGCTCGAGTCGCGGGTAGCGGCATACTACGGTGCGTCGATTCTCGAGCAGGCCGGGCAGGTGCTCGATGATCTCGCCGTCAAGCATGCTCGTCTCCTGATTCACGACGAAGGCGCCCTACCGTTCGTGATCGCCGCTCGCATCGAAGCAGCTGTTCGCCGCGCCGGATTAGGGCTAGGCAGAAAATCGCTGCCGATTCCGCTCTTGCTGCCGGCGGCTTCGGCCAAGGATCGTTTGCGGCGCTCGCGTCTCTACCTGCCCGGGTCGGAGCCGAAGTACTACATCAACGCTGCGCTGCATGGGCCCGATGCGGTCATCCTCGATCTCGAAGATTCCGTTCATCGCGACGAAAAAGATGTCGCGCGGATCCTGGTGCGCAACACGCTGCGCGCCGTCGATTTCGGCCCGGCCGAGCGCATGGTTCGTATCAATCAGCTTCCCCTTGGACTCGAGGACCTCGCGGAAATTGTTGGCGAGAGTCCAGACCTGATCCTGATTCCTAAGACCGAACACGCCCATCAAGTGATCGAGGCCGATCGCATGATCGGGGAGATCAAATCGCGCCAAGGGACCGTTCGCCCTATATGGATCATGCCGATCCTGGAATCGGCATTGGGCATCGAGAACGCATTTGCCATTGCGGCCTGCAGCGAAAACGTGGCCGCGCTCACCATCGGACTTGAGGACTACACGGCCGATCTCGGCGTGGTGAAAACGCCCGAAGGCAACGAGTCGGCGTCTGCGCGTTCGCGCGTAGTCAATGCCGCGCGAGCTGCGGGTGTTCAGGCGATCGATTCCGTCTTCGGCGACGTCGGCGACGTGGAGGGCCTGCGGCGATGGGGACAGGCGTCGCGCGCCATGGGCTTTGAAGGCATGGGATGCATCCATCCGGGCCAGATTCCGATCGTGCACGAAGCGTTCGCACCCTCGATCGCCGAAATCGAGAAAGCAGAAAAGATCGTTGCCGCTTTCGAACAGGCGCAACAAAAGGGTCTGGCAGTGGTAAGCCTGGGATCGAAGATGATCGATCCGCCCGTGGTGCAACGCGCCTTAAAGCTCGTCAACTGGGCAAAGGCGATGGGAGTCATCCAGTGAGCGATCGGGTCGAACTCGCACACAACGCAGTCGGGCGACGCGTGCCGACGATGGTAAATGGGCGGCCTCAAATTCCGTACCTCGGGGTCGGAAAGTATCAGCCGCGCGGACGCAAGGCGGCGTCACCCATCCGGTCGAACAAAGATTATCCCGAGAACGGCGACAAGCGCGTAGTCGACCTCGAGTCCGCGCTGCGCAAATGCGGGTTGCGTGATGGCATGGTGATTTCCAATCACCATCATCTACGCGACGGCGACAAGGTCGCGCTGATGGCGCTACAGGCTGCGGCGAAGATCGGTGTTAAGAATTTGCTGTGGTTCCCTTCGGCATCGTTCCCTTCTCAAAAAGGCGCAATCGAGCTCATGGAGCAGGGTGTCATCCATCACATCGAAGGTTCGATGAATGGTCCGCTGGGGGACTATTGCACGCAGGGAAAAATGCGAGGCATGGGCGTTCTCCGTTCCCACGGCGGCCGATGGCAAGCGATCCAGGATGGCGAAGTGCATATCGATATCGCCGTGATTGCCGCGCCCACGGCAGATTTTTTTGGGAACGCCGATGGTTCGCATGGCAAGTCGGCGTGCGGCTCGCTCGGCTTCGCGCTCGCAGATTCAACCTGTGCCGATCACGTCATCGTGATTACCGATAATCTTGTACCCTTCCCATGCGTGCCGTGGCACATCCAGGGCAACAATGTTGACTATGTTGTCGAAGTCGAGTCGATCGGCGATCCGGCCAAGATTGTTTCCGGTACGACGCAAATCACGCGCTCGCCCGATCGTTTGCGCATCGCTGAGCTCGTCGCGAAATTCTTGCGCGAAGCGGGAATCATGAAGAATGGCTTCTCGTTCCAGGCAGGAGCGGGCGGCATCGCGCTAGCCTTTGTGCAATATCTGAAGCAAATGATGAAAGAGGACGGGGTGAAGGCGCGCTTCGTCCGCGGCGGCTCAACGCGCGTGCTGGTGGAGCTTCTGCAGGAGGGTTTGACGGACTATATCCTCGACGGGCAGACATTCGACCTTGAAGGCGTGAAGTCGATGGCCAACGATCCGCGCCACGTGGCGACTTCACCATTCACCTCGTACAACTATCACGGGAAGGGAAATTTCGCGTCTCTGGTCGATGCTGTCGTGCTTGGCGCCACCGAAGTTGACGTACACTTCAATGCAAATGTCGTCACGCATTCCGATGGGCGCCTGTTGCATGGCATTGGCGGCTGGCAGAACTGTCTGTTTTCTGGATGCTCGATCCTGGCTGTCCCGTCGTTTCGAGACCGAATCCCCGTCATCGTCGACGAGGTAACAACCATGACGGGCCCCGGAGAGATGGTCGACGTGATCGTGACAGAACGCGGAATCGCAATCAATCCGCGGCGTATCGATTTGCTCGACTCGGTCAAGTGTTCGAAACTACCGATTCGGCCGATCCAGGACATCAAGGCCGAAGTCGAAAAGATTTGTGGAGGAAAACCAGCGCGGCCGAAACTTGGCGATCGTCCGTGCGCGGTCGTGAAATGGGTGGATGGAACCGTTCTCGATACGGTATGGCAAGTGGGATGATTCAACCGACGAACAAAAAATTATTGCGCGTCGTTAGGGCCGGGACCGCCCTGGCGCTGCTCGTGTGTCTCAGCTGCAAAGAGGTGCCGAAAATTCGCGAGCAGGTGACGAAGCCCAAGCCTGTGCCTACGGAGCCTTCGAAGATCGACGTCGACATTAAACCAGGCGGCCCGGTCATCTTCACCACTCCGACTGCGATTTTCGAAATTCAACCCAGCGGATACACAAAAGCGTCTTTGCGCAAAGGATCGGAACTGCTCACGCTGGACGATCCCATGGTGGGAGCCCCCGCGGGAAGCGACTTTGCGATCGTAAATGGCAAAGAAGTGCACTTCAGCCCGGAATTCGATCAGGCGCGAGAACTGGAAGCCATTGGAAAGCTTGGATCAGGCAAGCGAGTCGAGATGCCCTCGCATCTTCTCGGCCATCCCGAGGCACTATTGGAGCGCCGCATCGCGATCGAGGCATATGACAAGTTTCCGAACGTCGCGATCGCTACCGTTGAGTACCGCAATGCCGGCAACGCCGACGTTAAGATCGAAAGGATCGTCGTGCAGCGCCACCGTTTTACCTCGAAAGTTGGAAAAGAACCGGCGCAGCAGAGTGGCGGTCTCGAGATGTACTCCGGTGTGGGCCAGCGGGAACTACGACAAGGCGTAATCACTCTTCCGGCAAAATACTCTTCGAGTGGCGATGCCGGTGCCGATGCCGTTCCGGTGGTGGCATTCTGGAATCGTCTGGCTGGCGAAGGCCTCGCCGATCTCGACCTGCAACAGAAGTCGCTCGCGATCCCGGTGCGAGCTGAACCGGATGCGCGTGTTGCCACCGAAGTTCGCCTCCCAGGCGCCGTGGTCAAGCCTGGTGAAACGCTCACCTCGCAGCGAACCCTGCTCATCGTGTTCGAAGGCGATTATCATGCGCCGCTGGAAATGTGGTCCGAAATTCTGCAGGCTGAGGGGATCGCCTTGCCCGAGGCGGCGCAGCGCGAGCTGATCAAACACGGCATCGGTTCGCCTCACGCTGCTACCGAACTGAAGGCTCCGGCCAAGGCCAAGTCCAAGTCCCACTCCGCTTCATCGCCATCGAAGAAACACTGAAACTGGGCTGTGGACAGAGCGAGTTGCGCTTCCCCAGCTGCATCGCCTCGAGAGACGTTTGAGCCGGAGGCTGCCGCGGAGTATCCTGACTAGCCATTTTCTTGCGGAGGTTGTGTGCGCGGTTTGGACGCGAAGCGAGTCTTGATTACAGGTGGCGCCAGTGGTATTGGCGCGGCGACTGCCGCGCGTTTTCTTGACGAAGGCTCAGTGGTCTGCGTGCTCGACCGCGACGCCGAAGCAGGGCATCGCATCCAACACGAACTTTCCGAGCTTGCGGGCGTGCTCGAAGCCGACGTCTCCAGCCTCGAGCAAGTGCAGGCGGCATTTTCCGACGCCATCCAGCTGATGGGCGGAGTCGATGTTCTCATCAACAATGCTGGCATCAGCATTCGGCACAACTTTCTCGAGATCACCCCCGAAGAGTGGGACAAGGTGATCGCCGTCAACCTGACGGGTGTGTTTTATGTGGCGCAAACGGCCGCGCGGCACATGATGGAGCACGATGGCGGCGTTATTTTGCAAACAGCCTCGACCAATGGCGTGATGGGATATCCGTATTACGCCGATTACAATGCGACGAAGGCGGGCGTGATTGAGCTGACGCGATCGATGGCGCTCGAACTCGCGCCCAAAGTTCGAGTCTGTGCGGTTGCTCCGGGTTATGTGCTCACACCAATGCAGCGAGCCGAGTACACCGATGAGATGCTCGAAGAAGTCAACCGCAAGATTCCACTCCGCCGCCACGCCAAGCCGGAGGAGATTGCCGCGCTCTTTGCGTTTCTGGCCTCGGATGACGCTGCCTTCATCACTGGTCATGTTTTTACGGCTGATGGGGCCGAGACCGCTGGAGGTCTTGCCAGCCGCTGAATGCAACTCAAAGGCAAAGTTGCGATTGTCACGGGCGGAGCGTCCGGAATTGGGCGAGCCACCGCCGAGCTCTTTTCGCGAGAAGGCGCAGTGGTTCTGATTGCCGATGTGAATGAAGCGGCAGGGAAGGTTGCCTCTGAAAAAATTGTGAAGTCCGGCGGTCGTGCCTGCTTCGAGCGCACTGACGTGACGCGCGCGGAAGAATGCCGCCGCCTTACCGAGCGCGCCGCGCGAGAGTTTGGAGCGATCGACATCCTCTTCAACAACGCCGGCATCATTCGGCGTGCCACCATCCTGGATCTCAGTGAAGAAGATTGGGATCGCGTGATGGCAATCAATGTGAAATCGATTTACCTGCTCTCGCGCGAAGTTATTCCGCACATGCAGAGAGCGGGAGGCGGTTCCATCATCAATACGGCATCGGGCTGGGGGCTGGCCGGTGGCGCAAAGGCAGCGGTGTACTGTGCTTCGAAGGGTGCAGTCGTGCTACTGACGAAGGCGATGGCGCTCGATCACGGACCTCAGAAAATTCGCGTGAACTGCATCTGCCCGGGCGACACCGACACGGAGATGTTGCGTAGCGAAGCGCAACAACTGGGGGAGCCGAGCGAGGGCTTTCTGGCCGAGGCTGCAAGACGTCCTCTGGGCCGCGTCGGATCGGCCGACGAGATCGCGAAGGCGGCACTCTATCTGGCGAGCGATGCCGCGTCGTTTGTTACGGGGACGGCTTTGGTGGTTGATGGCGGTGGCCTGGCGGGCACGATTTGAGCCCCCAGCACCTCACGCAACCTTGCTGCTACGTTTTGCAACTGGAGTTCTGACAAAACATGCGCCTGAAAAACAAAGTTGCTCTGATCACCGGCGGAACATCCGGCATCGGAGAGGCGGTTGCACTTCTGTTCGCCCGCGAGGGGGCAAAGGTCGCGATTACCGGCCGCAACGAAACACGCGGACATGCTGTCACAGCGCGTATTCTCGAAGCCGGCGGTCAGGCTATTTTCCTGCGTACCGACGTCCGCAAGGCGCAGGAATGCAAGCGTGCAGTCGATGAGACCCTGTCTTCATTCGGCAGCCTCGATATCCTCTTCAATAACGCGGGCGTTTTTTATCCGCAAACCGCGCTCGAGTGCACAGAGGAGGAGTGGGACCTGCACATCGATATCAATCTGAAGGGCACATTCCTGATGTCGAAATACGCGCTGGAGCCGATGATTGCGCAAGGAGCCGGTGTGATCATCAACAACAGCTCGGGATGGGGCGTGGTCGGCGGTGACAAGGCTGTCGCCTACTGTGCCTCCAAGGGAGGCGTGGTGCTCCTGACAAAAGCGATGGCCATCGACCACGGCCGTCAGGGCATCCGGGTCAATTGCATCTGTCCCGGCGACGTCGACACTCCCATGCTCCCCGAAGACGCGAAAATGCGCGGGCTCGATTGGAAAACATACCTTGCTGGTTGTGAAAATCGCCCGCTGGGACGTATTGGTACTCCCGATGAGATTGCGAAGGCGGTTCTTTTTCTTGCGTCCGACGATTCATCATTCATGACGGGTGCCTCCCTGGTCGTCGATGGTGGCGGGACAGCCGACTAAAATGACTGCCAAAACAAGTCATCGGCCACGTTCGAGTGAGTGGTACAAGCGCGCTCAACAGTCGTTGGTTGAAGGTGTGAACTCGCCATCGCGCGGTGCAGCGGTCTATTCCCCCGCCCCGGTGGTTCTAGAGCGCGGCCGCGGTTCGCGCGTGTGGGATCTCGATGGCAATGAGTACATTGACTTCATGATGTCGTTCGGCGCATTGATTCAGGGGCACGTTCATCCGAAGATCATTGATGTCGTTTCCCAGGCCATCGCCGAAGGCTGGCATTTTGCTGCCGCTACCTCCGCTGAAGCCGACGCAGCCGAACGTTTCTGCAGTATGGTGCCGACCGCGCAAGCGGTCCGATTCACCAACAGCGGCAGCGAGGCGACGATGCTGGCCTTGCGACTGGCGCGTGCGCATACTGGCCGCACCAAGTTCCTCAAGTTCGAGGGACACTACCATGGCTGGTATGACCCGTACTGCCTGAATGGACACAGCCATCCCGCCGATCAACTCGGCTTGAAAGAAAATCCTGCACCCTGGCCCGACTCGAAAGGAATTCCTTCGACAACCTTCGACGAAGTGATTCTGGCGCCATGGAACGATCTACCTGCGCTCGAATCCATCCTGCAGCGTCACGGCACCGAACTAGCGGCAATCATTACCGAGCCGATCATGGCGAATATGGGCAGCATTCTGCCGCGCGATGCCTATCTTCAGAAGTTGTGCGATCTCGCCCATCGCCACGGAGCGCTCTTCATTCTCGATGAGGTGGTTACGGGGTTTCGCTACTCTCCGGGCGGATGCCAGCAGTATTTCGACTTGCAGCCTGACCTCAGCACTTTCGGAAAAGCGCTTGGCGCGGGATTCCCCGTCGGCGCCGTCACAGGCAGGCGCGAAGTCCTCGACCGCATGCGCTGGGGCGAGGACATGGTGCTGCACTATGGAACGTTCAACGGCCATCGCCTAACGATGCGCGTGATCGCTGCGAATCTCGATCTGCTGTCCGCGGATGGCGGTGCGGTTTACAAGCAGATCTTCAGTGTCGGAGATGCCGCCGTGGCAGGTCTTCGTGAGATCTTCCGCCGCCGCAAGATGTCAGCGATTGTGCAGGGTTTCGGTCCGATGTTTCAGGTCTATTTCACCGGACGCGATGCGATCCATGATTACCGCGACTACTGCCAATACGTCGATACTGGAATGTATTCGCGCTTTGTCCATCGGCTGTTGGATCGGGGCATCTACATGACGCCATCCAACGGCTTGCATTGGATTATCTCGACGGCTCATACCATGCAGGATGTCGATCGTCTGCTGGAGGCCGCCGATGACGCCTGTGCGGGGCTGGCATGACGGTCGTCTTCCTTGGCGGCGGACGGATTACCTCGGCCCTGTTAGCGGGATTGAAATTGCGCCGTGCGAAATATCGCACCATAGTCCACGACCGCAACCTCTCCAAGATGCGCAAACTAAAAAAAGAATATGGTGCGATTCCAGAACGCAGCCTGCAGCGAGCAGTTGCGCAGGCAGACCTGCTGATTATCGCCGTTCGGCCCAATTCGGTGATCCCGCTCCTCCATGAGCTCAGTCCGCCGGATCGACCGCTGATCGCCGTTAGCCTGGCGGCTGGTCTACCGCTGCGCCACCTGAGGCCCACCCTCGGTCGGCTTGTTCAATGGGCGCGCGCCATGCCGAGCCCAGCGTCGCGGTCGGGACGCGGCCTTGCGGCCCTGTCATTCTCGCCCAGATTCAACCCCCAATGCCGTCGACAAGTCCGCGACTTCTTTGCCAAGGTCGGCGAAGTCGTAGAAATTCCCGAGCGCGAATTTGATGCTTTCACCGTTACCTATTCCTCGAGCCATGGCTACCATGCGCTTTCCACACTCGCCGAGGCAGGCAGGCTCGTGGGCCTTAACCGAAAGACAGCATTGACGGCAGCCGCACATGCGTTTGTCGACGGTTTGATTGCCTGGCGTGACGGCGAGCATTCGATTGAGGCGCTGCTTGACGAAGCCGCCACCCCCGGCGGGATCGCCGCTACGACCATGGATACCATGAACAAGGCCGGATACGTTCGGGCAGTCCGGGCAGGTATTCGGGCCGGGTTGCGGCTCGCTCGGGCCAACACGCGGCAGTGAGTTTCGGGGAACCGATCACAATTTTCTTGCGTATTCGTCTAACAAGACAGGCTGTGAGAGTGACCTCTCCATCTTGTGTCCAATCCCTAGGAGTTCTGATGCGATACCCAGTTTTCCTTGTTCTTCTCGCTATGCTTGTGTCCGGTGTGGCTGCCGCCGATCAATCCACAGATCTTGAGGCGCGCCGCAAAGCACTGAATGATCTGCTGCACGAGCAGTGGGAATACACCATGAAGCACAGCCCGATCTACGCTTCGATTTTGGGCGATAAGCGCTACAACGACCAACTGGACGACTTCTCTCAAAAGGCCATCGATGATGATCTGGCCGCGACTCGCGACTTTCTCGTCCGCTTTGAAGCGATCGACACAACGGATTTTCCGGACCAGGAAGTGCTGAATAAGCAGTTGATGGTGCGCGATTTGAAGATGAGCCTGGAGGGCGCCCGTTTCAAACAGTGGGAAATGCCGGTCACCCAAAACAGCGGCATCCACATCGAAGCGCCGCAACTCGTGAGCATTCTGGCGTTCGATAGTGTGAAAGACTACGAAGACTACATCACCCGTCTCAACAAGCTGCCGGTGCTCTTCGATCAAACGATTGTGCAGATGCGTAAAGGCATGACTGAGGGCCTAATGCCACCGCGCATGTTGCTTGACAAAGCTGTTACACAATCGGAGGGAATCGCCAACACCCCCGCCGAAAAGTCGCCGTTCGCGCATCCGTTCGATAAATTTCCAGATTCCGTGCCCGAGGCCGACCGCAAGCGTCTCCGAGAAGCCGGTCTGGCGGCGATTCAGAATTCCGTGATTCCTGCCTACGCAAACTTCACGAAATTTGTTCGTGACGAGTATGCGCCCAAAGGCCGCACCGAGCCGGGCGTCTGGGCGCTAACCAACGGCGATGCATACTACGCGTTTCGCGTGAAAGAGAGCACCACGACGGACCTGACTCCGCAACAGATCCATGACATTGGCCTTGCCCAAGTGAAGGAGATTGAAGCCCGGATGCTTGAGGTCGCCAAGAAGATGGGCTACACGGACCTCAAGAGCTTTAATGCCGCGCTCGATAAAGATCCCAAGTTGCATGGGCATTCGCGCGAGGAGATCCTCGACCTATACCGCAAATACATCGACCAGATGTACGCACGCCTGCCGCAGATGTTCGGCCGAATGCCGAAGTCAAAGCTTGAAGTCATGCCCGTTGAGTCGTTCCGCGAAAAAGAAGCATCGGGAGCCTCTTACGTAAATGGAACGCCTGATGGATCGCGGCCAGGGCACGTCATGGTCAACACGGGTGATTTCGAAAAACGAAGCCTTCTCGATGTCGAGACCACCGCGTATCACGAGGGCGTCCCTGGCCACCACATGCAGATTGCAATTGCTCAGGAACTACCTGAACTTCCTCCCTTCCGGCAGCACGAGTACTACACCGCGTTCACCGAGGGATGGGCGCTCTATTCCGAGCGTCTCGGCAAGGAGGCTGGCTTTTTCCAGGATCCCTATAGCTACTACGGACACCTGCAGGATGACATGCTCCGGGCGATACGCTTAGTTGTGGATACGGGATTTCACTACAAGCACTGGACTCGCCAGCAAGTGGTCGATTTCTTCCACGAGCACTCGGCGCTTGATGAACCGACGGTGCAGAGCGAAACCGACCGTTACATGGCGTGGCCGGCGCAAGCCCTCGGGTACAAGATCGGCCAGCTCGAGATTCTGAAACTAAGGCAGTACGCGAAGGATCAGCTTGGCAATAAGTTCGACCTACGCGCTTTTCACGACGAAGTGCTCGGAGGCGGCGCATTACCGATGGACGTGCTTGCCGTTCGCATTCACGCCTGGACCGCGCAACAGAAAGCCATGGCATCGGCTGCTGGAGGGAGTCACGGACGTTAGATCCACGCAAGATAAGAAACCGAAAGCGCGACATCGGACGGGAAGTCCGACTCCCAGAGCTGATCCTCCGGCGGCTATAATCGGCTGGAATGCGGCGTTTCTTTCAGACACTACTGCTGGCGCTCATCCTGCTGAGCGTAGCCCTCGTGTCGGCGCTGACAGCGATGCGCTTCGCGATCCACGGTCGCGAGGTGACAGTCCCGAAACTTGTTGGCATGACCCCATTGGAAGCGGAGCGCGCAGCCGTGCCCTCTGGCCTGCAGGTCATCGTAGAGCGCCAGTTCTATTCTGCCGAAATTTCCGAGGGCAGGATCTTGTCCCAGGTACCTTCCCCAGGCGTCAAAGTCCGTCGCGGATGGTCAGTCCGTGTGGCTCAAAGCTTGGGACCACAAAGAGTGACGATTCCCGAGGTCGCTGGCGACAGTGAACGAGTCGCAGAGCTGAATATTCGCCGGCGCGGGCTTGATCTCGGATCGATTGCGCAAGTGCAACTTCCCGACTCGGCTGCCGATCAGGTCGTCTCCCAGAACCCTCCCGCGAATGCGAGTGGCGTTTCGGTACCCAAGATCAATCTGTTGGTGAGCAACGGACCGATGCCGGCGGAATACGTGATGCCGAATTTCGTTGGTCAGCCGTTGGGCAGCGTGACACTCGCACTTCAGGACGCCGGCATCAAGGTGGGTAAAGTCACGATCGTGCCGGGTGCTGAATCCAGCGACAATGAACCCTCTCAATCGCAGATCAATGCCGCCAGCATGATTGTCTCGCAGACCCCAGCTCGCGGGCAGAAGATTGTCGCCGGAGCGATGGTCAGCTTCGAAGTTCACTGATCGGGACTACTCAGGTACAGTCGTCGTTCGTTGTTTGCGGGAAGCTCACTACATTACCCGCTCGATCATCGCGGCAAAGAAACCGTCGCACGGATGCACCCCAGGAAGTGTTTGAAGATAACGCCCGCTGAGCAGGGAATCAGGTGCGATTGCGAGTTCCCCGGCTCGCTGCATTTCCTTCAATTCTTGCCGGCAATCAATAGTCTCGAACTGTGCTGTGTTGCGAACGACCTCTTCTACGACCTCTTGGTTTTCTTCAGGCTCAAGCGAGCACGTCGAATAAACGAGTCGCCCGCCGGGCTGAAGGACCGAGAGTGCCGACCGAAGAATGGCGGACTGTCGGGATCGGAGATCGACCAGATCACTTGATTCAAGCCTCCACTTGATCTCAGGATTGCGAGCGAGTGTCCCGGTGCCGGAGCATGGTACATCGGCAAGAATTCGATTGAAGCCTGCAAGAACCGGCAAATGTCGAGCATCGGCGGCTACCGCATGAACATTCGGTCGCCGTACCAGCCGCTGCATCAGTCGGGTGCGATGCGGATGCAGTTCGGTCGCAATCAGCAGCGAGTTAGCATTTCGGTCAGCAATCACCGATGTCTTGCCTCCTGGCGCTGCACAGCAATCCAGAATTTTCTCTCCCGTTCCGACTAGCAGAGCGATCAGTTGCGAGCCTTCGTCCTGGATAGAAACGCGACCATCCTGGTAAGCAGCGGTCTTAGTTACATCGCCAGAATCGATACGCCACGCGCTGTTGAGAAGTTGTCCTCCCGAAAGCTCGATTCCGGCATTTTTCAGTTCTTCTTCCGTCTTCGCATCGCGAATGCGAATCGACGTCGCTGGTACGCTCTGGTCATATCCGCAAATGGTGCGTGCGGAGGCTAGTCCATAGTGCTCGATCCATCGGTTCCCTAGCCACAACGGATGTGACGACGAAGCTGCGAGCGCCTCGGCCTCAATAGCACGCTGAATTTCTGTGTACGGATCAGAACCCTGAACCTTGCTGATTTTGCGCAGCACCGCATTCACAAAAGGAACGGCGGATCGTTTGCGGGCAGCTTTAGCGAGCTCCACGCTCTCGAAGATCGCGGCTCGCGCCGGAATCTTTGAAAGGAACAGCAGTTGGTAAGCTCCCATCCGCAATGCGGTCAGGACTTCCAGGTCCAGTTTTTCAAGCCTCTGCGATGATGCAACCGCTATGTGTGCATCAAGAAGCGATCGCCAGCGCAATACTCCCATGACGATTTCTGTGGTCAGCCCGTGATCTGCGGGTGAGAGTTTTGCGGTGACGCCCGAATGCAGTAGCTCTGTGGCGTAGGATTGTTCTCGCTCCACCCGCGTCAAGACTTCAAACGCCGCCGCGCGAGCACGAGAGATCGCCATCGACGCTATTGTCCCAACTTCTCACCGCCGGCTGGGCGATAGCCATTGATGAAGTCTTGCGACGGCATACGGCGCTTACCCTCAATCTGCAGTTCGAGCAATTCCAACGTAGTGTTAGCGGCGCACCCGACCAACAGCCGGCCTGCTTCGGCAGACAGTTCCCCCGGTGCAGCCAGATGTTCGCTCTGCGCGGGACGCGCCCGATGGACCTGCAGCGTACGTCCTCGAAAAGCAGTGTAAGCTCCGGGCCAGGGTTGAAATCCTCGCAGCCGATTGAATACCTCCGAAGCCGTGCGGGCGAAATCGATTCGCCCATCTTCTTTTTTCAAAATCGGCGCCAGTGACGCGCGTTTATCATCCTGAGGCATTGGCCGAATTTCTCCGATTTCTAATCCGTGCAATGTCTCGACCATCAGCTCGGCTCCGATCTCGGCAAGTGGCAATGCAATCGACTCGGCGGTCTCTTCGGACTCAATCGTAAACTCGCGTTGCAGAAGAATGTCCCCGGTGTCGAGGCCTTCATCGATTCGCATCGTCGTCACGCCTGTAACTGATTCCCCGTTCGCAATCGCCCACTGGATCGGCGCAGCGCCCCGATACTTCGGCAGCAGCGATGCATGCAGGTTGAGATTGCCTAGACGCGGTAGTTCCAGCATCCACCCCGGGATGATGCGGCCGTAGCCGACCACGATGATCGCATCTGGCTCCAGCGATCGAAGCTGCCTCTGAAATTCTTCATTGTTCTTGATGCGTTCGGGTTGGGTGATGGGCAATCCCAGTTGCATCGCCGATTGCTTCACCGGAGACAGCGCGATTTCCATCCCACGTCCGCGCGGGCGATCGGGCTGCGTCACAACCAAGGGCACCGTGTGGCCGGCTTTTACCAGCTTTTCCAGCGTCGGGACAGCGAATCGTGGCGTGCCGCAGAAAACGAGAATCATCGAGATCAGGTTACTGGCAGCGGGTGTCAGGTGCCAGCTTAGGAGCAGGAGCCGACGATCTGATATGTAGTGCGGAGCTGAGCAAAATTGCGTGCGCCAGAAGATACAGCATGAATGATCTCTCCCGGCACGGGACACCTATTTCTACCACTCTCCCGCCTTGACCAGTTTCTTGATGCGGCGCTTGATCAGATCGCGTTTCAAGGCACTGATGTGAGATATATAGAGCTTTCCATTCAGGTGATCGGTCTCATGCAGGAAAGCGCGAGCGAGCAGGTCCTCGCCGGTGTGCTCGAAGAACTTTCCGGTCGCATCTTGTGCCCGTACCGTCACAGTCTGCGCACGCGTGACCTCTTCGCGAAAATCGGGAATACTTAAGCAGCCTTCCGTGCCTCGTTGGCGGCCTTCTTTCGCGACGATCTCCGGATTGCACAGGACTAATTTCGCGCCAGGATCTTCCTTGAACGTGACATCGATGACTGCAAGCCGCTTCGAGATTCCGATCTGCGGCGCAGCCAGCCCAACACCGTGAGCCGCATACATCGACTCAAACATATCGTCGACCAGCTTTTTCAAGTCCTGATCGAATTTTGTGATGGGTTCTGCCGGTTTCTCAAGCACCGGATCGCCGTACTTCACGATTGGATAAATCATCGTTAGTAATTGCGCAGTTGTTCGAGGTAGCCTTGAAAATTGCGCTTCGTTTCCTTTATGGAATCGCCGCCAAATTTCTCGAGCGCGCATCGCGCCAGCGTGAGTGCGACCATCGCTTCTCCGGCAACGCCAGCGGCCGGCACCACGCAAACGTCCGAACGCTCGTAGGCCGCCTTCACCGGTTCGCGGCTCGCGAAATCCACCGACTGCAGAGGGCGACGCAGTGTAGAAATCGGCTTCAGGTACCCGCGCACTCGAATCTCCTGCCCGTTCGATACTCCGCCCTCGATTCCCCCGGCGTTGTTGCGCGTGCGCGTGAAGCCGCCGAAGCTCCCTTCGCGCGCATAGCCCATTTCGTCATGCACCGCCGATCCAGGCGAAGCTGCCGCCTGAATGCCGCTCCCGATCTCGACACCCTTTACCGCCTGCAGCGACATCACGGCCGCGGCCAGCATGGCATCGAGCCGTTCGTCCCATTGCGCGTAGCTGCCTAGTCCAGGTGGAACATCATGCGCAACCACCTCGAACACTCCGCCAACGGAATCCCCAGTGCGCAATACTTGGTCGACCTCGGCTTTCATCCGTTCTTCTGCCGCCGGATCGGCACAATTCAGCAGTACCTCATCTTTCTTGGACAACTCCTGGACGCTTTCCCACGTCACATGCGCGCCAGAGATCGAGATACTGCCCACACCAACCACATGGCTCAGCACTTCGATCCCCAGTTCACGAAGGAGTAACTTCGCCAGTGCGCCGATCGCCACCCGCGCCGCAGACTCGCGTGCCGAGGCTCGCTCCAATACGTATCGCGCCTCGGCAAAATCGTATTTCAATGCTCCGGCGAGATCAGCGTGCCCCGGGCGCGGAGACGCTACTCGCTTATGTTTCGCGGGATCGCCAGTCTCCACTGGCAGCGACTCTTTCCAGTTCTGCCAGTCGCGGTTCTGCAACAGCATGGCGATTGGCGAACCGATGGTTTTTCCGTGACGCACGCCCGAAAGGATGTGTGCGGTGTCGCGCTCGATCTTCATGCGGCCGCCGCGCCCATAACCTTGCTGCCTCCTCCACAGTTCGCGATCAACAAATTCCTGGTCAACGTTAAGTCCGGCCGGAAGTCCGGAGAGAAATGCAACCAGGGCTTCGCCGTGAGATTCCCCGGATGTGAAATAGCGCAGCATCGGAAGAGAGATTGTAAATGAAAGCTAAAAATTACAGGTTTAGTCCGGTTTTTCTGTCGAAAAGCCTTGCTCAGCAGGTAGAATAAGCAGTCCACTGAATTTTTGGATGGTTACACGCGCGTCGCCCCATGTCTGCTGAGTCCCTTCGTCGCGTTCTGGCCATGAGGAGAGAATTGTGTTTTCAACCAGACCTGACTCAACACGAATGGATGAAAGCCAGCGTATTCGCTGCGTGGTCGCCGACGATCACGCTCTGCTTCGCCAGGGCGTCCGCCGCCTGCTTGAGGACGATCCAGGCTTCTTCGTTGTTGGAGAAGCGGCAAACGCAGCCGATGCACTAAAGCTCGTGGAAGATCATCGGCCCGACCTGGTTCTCCTCGACATTACTATGCCCGGCATGTCTTCGTTTGAAGCGGGCCGAGTCATCGGAGAGCGTTTTCCCCAAACAAGCGTGGTGTACCTGACAATGCATGAAGACGAAGAGTACATACTGCAAGCTCTTCGCTCGGGTGCCCGTGGGTACCTCCTGAAAGACACTCCAGCCGAGCAGCTCCTTCAGGCTCTGCGTGAGGTCCATCGCGGAGAGCGCACTTTGAGCCCTGAGGTATTGGGGAAGCTCGCGGACGTTCGCTTGAATGATCCGAAACGCCTGCGTCCCAACAGCACCACCCTGACCCCACGCGAGCGTGAGGTGATGAAGCTGCTGGCGGAGGGACACACGGCAAGGCAGATTGCAGGTCAGCTGGAAATCAGCATCAAGACCGTCGAAGCGCACAAGTTCAACCTCATGCGCAAGCTCGACATTCACAACAAGGCACAGTTGGTCACTGCTGCGATACAGAAGAAGATTGTGACTGCTCCTGTGCCGATCTAGAGTCAGATCATTACTTCACTGCCATCTTCGCCAGTGTCTCGAGGTCCGGCACTTCCAGATTTGCTTTTGCTGATGCCGCCCGTACCGCTCCTACTCCGGGCCTTGCCGACCTGCGGTTTACCCACACTGATGCGATCCCGAGCGCTTGCGCCGGCACCACGTCGTGATACACGCTTTGCGCGGCGTGCAACAGATTCTCGGGGCTGATACCCATCGTTCGTAGGGCCAGACGAAAGTTGTTTTCGGACGGTTTGTAGCTCTGGGCCTGCTGCGCGGTAATCACCCAATCGAATTCGATCCCCAAAAGTTTGCGAGTTTCGGCGAACAGATCGTCGTCAATATTCGAAATTACTGCGAGCTTGTATCGCGTCTTCAACCGACACAGCCCCTCGACTGTATCTGGAAATGGCGGCCATTTCGGGACTGACTCCTGGAGGCTGCGAACCTCGCTTTCACTTGGCTGGAATCCCAATCGCTCTCCGAATTGTTGAACCACGCTGTCCAGAACAGCTCGATAGCTTCGGTAGGGCGGTGTTTCGGCGTTCGCTTCGAATTCTCCGTATAGCTCCAGCAGCGTGCTGTTCGCGAGTTTGTTGCCATGCGCCGCGAGTACGCTTTGAAGCGTTGGAAGAATACCGGCTTCCCACTCGATCAAGGTGCCATAGCAATCGAAGCTGATTGTCGTGAAACGTGAAAAATCCATGGTTCCCCTGATAGTTGATCAATTGCAGAAAAGCCCTAAAGATGAGGAGACGCGGCGAGATTAGGCCTTCCCGCTGGAAAACAGAGTGACTGCCACGGATGCGGCTTGCACAACCGGTTCTTCCGTGGACTTTGCCGCCTCTGCCGGTGCGGAAGGCTCTTCATGCGCAACCTCAGCATGCAAAAATTTCTCCGAGTTCAACAGGGTTCGTCCGAGCGAAGAGTTGTAAGTGGTCCAAGGCCCTTCCATCTCCGCCTCACGTTCGAAATGTGCCCGAATTGCTTCCATCTTGGAATCGAGATCGTCCAGATAGTGCAGCATGAGCGCTTCTGGGAACATGGGTAGTTTGGGCGAGCCGAATTCATACTCGCCATGATGGCTGATGATCATGTGCTCGAGCAGAGTTTTCAGGTTCGGCGGGAAGTCGGGCAAGCGCTCCAGTTTTTCCTGCAGCATCTCGAGTTCGATGATCATGTGGCCCAGAAGCTGTCCGCGGGTCGTATAGGAAAAGGATCGGTTATAGGTCAGCTCGTGGATTTTCCCGATATCGTGGAGGAACGCTCCCGTCAGCAGAAGATCACGATTGATCTGGGGATAATTTCTTGCCACTAGGTCGCACGCCCGAAACAGCGAGACCACGTGATCCAGCAATCCTCCGATGTATGCGTGATGGAGTGTCTTTGCGGCTGGAGCATTGCGATATTTTTCCGCGATCTCCGAATCGGACATGAATAATTCGACCACCGCTTTCAGATGCGGATCCTTGAAGGACGCCACAAACTCGCTCAGGGTCGCCCACAGCTCATCGATGTTCTTTTTCGTCTTCGGCAGGTAATCGGAGTAATCAATCTCGGTATCCTGCATACGCCGCAGCTTGTGGATGGTCAGCTGGAAGCGATTCTTGTATTTGTTGATTAGTCCCTTGACCTTGAGGAAGTCATCCTGATCGAAGATGTCGATGAATTCTTCGACGTTGTCCCACATCTTTGCTTCGAGCAGGCCGGTTCGATCTCCCAGGGTCAGGGCGAGGTAAGGTTCTCCGGTTTTCTTGGGTTTCACCTGCTTCGAGACCACTACGAAGCTGGATGTGATGACCTTGTTTTCCTGTTGGCAGCAATCCGATATAAAGAAATCTTTCATGAGCCTCCGCGGATTTCTCCGGGGGAAGGGAAGAACGCGCGTTCGCGTTCGAACGCAGCAAGATTAAACTAAAAAACTCCCAGCTTCTTCTTCTTTTTCAGATTCTTGGCGGTGACGTCTTTCGCGTTCGTCTCAACCGGCTTGGTCTGCTTCGCGCTCGCGCCGCTGTCTAGATAGCCCTGCTTGATGTCGATGAAGGCCTCTTCCCGAAGCTTGGTCAGGTATGCGCGCAAGGCGGGCTGGAGCTTTTGCATGTAAAGCGCATCCTGGATACGAGGCTCGACCTCCTTCATGGTCGGAGTGCCTTCCTTCTGGTGTTCAGTGACTTTCAAAATCACAAAGCCTTGCTTGGTCCGGATCACATCGCTTACGTCGCCAGCTTTCATGGCAAATACGCGGTCCTCCAGTTCTTTGGCGAGCGTGCCGCGCTTGAAATAGCTTAGGTCTCCTCCATCCTTCGCTGATGGACCGTCGGAATACTTCTTTGCCAGATCTTCGAAGGCTGCGCCCTTGTGAATCTGAGCGAGCACATCGTCTGCCTTGGCCTGCGCCGCTGCCAGCCCGGCGTCCGTATCAGCCGGCAAAGGAGGTTGCGAGTTCGTGTTGTCTGCCTTGGGAGCGATCAGAATTTCACTCAGCCGCACCTGCTCCGGTTGTTTTAAGTCAGCCTTGTGCTCGTCGTAGAACCGCTGCTCTTCTTCCTTGTTCATTGAGAGGTGTGAGCCTACCTCCTGCCCGATCACCCTCTGGGTCACGATCTGATTGCGCATGTTCTGCTTGAAATCCTCGTAAGAGACGCCCTGGGCTTCTGCTGCCTTCTCCAACTCTTCCATGGTCCCAAGGTTCATCTGCTTGCGCATTTCGTCGAGGCGCTTGATCAGTTCCGTGTCGCCTGTAATTCCAAGATCCTTTGCTTTTTGAAGCAGCAACTGCTGATCGATCAGGTCGCGCAAAATATCCCGCTGTTTCTCGGCGAAGATTTTGTCTGCATTCGCGGGATCCTGTTGCTGTGCTTCCTGCTTCATCTGGTCCCGGCTGCGTACATATTCGGAACGGGTAATGATCTCGTTATTAATACGAGCGATAATCTCTTCGACCACGGTGTCCGCGGAAAGAACAGCAGGCAATACCAATATCCCCGCAGCAATTAAGGCAATTCTGGATCGCTTCATTAGAGACTCACTTGAACCCTGGGTACATCGTGATGTGTGAATTGATGGCCTTATTCTACGCCGGGGATGCCTGCGCAGCCAATGTGGACGGAGGATGGTGGCGCTGACGCCTACGTCGCTCGTCGTAGGCTCAACGCGGTGACGTCATTGTGTTTCGGAACACCGCAGACGAAATCTTGTACCTGCTCCAGGATGCCACGTGAAAGATCGCTCGCTGACGCCGGGCGGCGTCGCATCACGTGTTTGACTCCATCCAGTCCGAACTCTTCCTTGTGGCAGACCGCTTCCACCACTCCGCGCGACACGATCGCGAGCGACGAATCAGGTCCCAGCCCGACGATGCGGGCATCAGTAGGCGACAAGGAAAAGAGCCCGAGAGGTAGTCCGGTGGCGGGAAGTTCTTCAATGCTGGTGCTATCACAGATCAGACCCGGAGTGTGACCCGCATTAACGTAGCAGACCGTCCCCAGTTCTTCGTTGTAGCATCCCGCAAATGCCGAACAACTCCTCACTCCTCCGGCCGCGCGCATGATCTCATGATTCAGCCGCCGCGCCAGTTCGATCATCGCTTCGGGCTCGTTGAACTCGTTCTGCGACAGCAGTTCCGCGCCTCCGGCACGGAAACTTGACTGGGCCGCGGTCAGCACGGCCCGGCTGTTATCGCGCTTTCCGGCCACGTCCAGCAAACCGAACAGAACCCGCGTCGGGCTCACCCGCACAAATTCGTAGAAGTCCCCTCCGGCGCGTCCGGAAAAGTAAGCAACCGCCAATTCAGCGCCCGAGACATCCCCGTTTGTGTTGTGCACGATCTGAGGCGTTTCATCAACAGCCGCCGCGAACCCGAGCCTTGAGAGTAAGCCCATAGTGCGTGGCAAAGTACCACAATATTGATGGGTCGGCAATCCTACTCCCGGGTAGGTCGCCAGTGCAGTGCCGAAGCTTGTGGCGGCATTCCTATGCCAAGCTCACCACATTGTGCAAATTAGTTCCCGTACTTTTCTTTCAGGAACCGCGCCAGGTCATCGTGTAGTTGGCTGTAGTCGGAGTGAATGGTTGATCGCAACGCGACTTCCGTGGAGCTTCCCTGCGCCAGTCGTTCGAGAATCCGCGGAATCTCACTGAGGCCATAGTTGTCGCGTATGTACTCGACCGCGACCAGCGACTCGGCGTAGGCCACAACTGCATCAGAGGTCGAGAAACGCATGAAGCTGCCTTCGAGCGCGTTATAGGGAATTTCTTGTTCGGCAGCGTATAGTTGCGCAAGTTGGCGGCCGTACGTCGCGCTCGATTTGCCTTCTTCGACTTGCGCAATGCCCTCATGTAACCAGGTCGGGCATCGATTCCCCGACATCTGGCTGACGAACGAATGCGCCAGCTCGTGTTTCAAAATGCGCGCCAGTTCCGGTGTCATGCTTGTGATTCCGCTGATGGGGATCCGTAGCTTGCCGTCGTTGAGGGCGCCGGTCCAGGAAGGCGCCTGCGTCACATCGAAGAAGGCCTGTTCGGTGTAGAGGGTTACTGCGATCGTGTTTCGTGGTGCGAACCCGAGGTCACGGACGAGATCGTCGTATTCCGCATCGAGTGTTGCCAGCAGGTCGTGGCGAAATCCTTCCGAAGTCTGCTTGCCTTCGAAATGCAGATTGAAATGGCTGCTCTCGCGCTGCGAGAAGTCGGCCTCTGCGGTCGATTCCCGCTCCGCACGCGCCAAGTACTGGCTGACTGCGGCGTCTGGCCGCAGCTTCAAAGATTTCTTCCACGAGCGAATCGCATCCGCGGTGTGATCGGTCGCAAACTGCACGAATCCGAGCATGGCCTGTGCATCGGCCGAGTCGGGAGCGATGCGTGAAGCGTGTTCCGCGAAAGGCAAAGCGTCGGTCGCGCGTCCCATATGGACGAGGCAGGCGGCGTAATAGATCAATAAAGTCGAGTTTTCCGGCTGAAATCGAAGCGCCGTCTCAAAGTACTTCTTCGCTGCGGCCAAGTTGGAGTGTTCCGATTCGTGCTTGCCAGCCAAGAAGTATCCAGTAGCCGCGACCTCAGGCTTCTCACTATCGAGCGCTGCAAGAGCGTCGGTATCCACCTTGCCATCACGGATCACCTTTCCCGTCAGATCGGCTTCATGCGTAAAAGTGGGCGCCGATGGTGTGAAATCAGGGACATCATGCGAACCTTGCGATCCCGCGCGCACATACTGCGGAGGAATTCCGCCCGTGTCGACCCGGTCGACCATCGCTTTCGGGATGGCATAACTGTCCTCGCCCACGTCATACTCGATGCGATCCTTGTTCTCGCGCACGTGGTCGGCCCAAATGGTGCGTCCATTCTTGAGACGGATCGTTTCAGAACGCACGCATCCGGCGACGGCGAAAAGAACTAGAATTGTGAGGACGGGTTTGCGCACTCGGCTGATTCTATCGCCGGGTCGGAGGGCTTCGTAGGTGACCAAGGTGCTGTCTCGGATGAGGCCGTTCCTGCTTCTGGCACTATCCGCGCTTCCCATCTGCTCCCGGGCACAAAACACTCCGCCCGCCGACTGCCCGAACACAGCCCAGGCTCTTTACGCCCGTCTCAGTTCGGTCGGACTGAACGCACAGCGCGTCTACCGTATTCGCGGCGGCAGTATCGATCGGCCCAACTTACATCTTGTTTTCGACAATGGCACGCTCGGATTTACCGAGGACATTTGCGGCCGTATCACCGGAGCATTTTTCAGCGGAGAGGGTGAAGTGCTGCTGCGCCCTCCGAACCGCGTTGAGCGCGAGTCGCTGGCACTGTTCACCGGAATGGCCATCCTCGAGGAGCAGTTCAGCTCCGCCTATCTCCGATTCAACGATCAGACGGCCGCTGACCTGCAGCCCTACCTGTCCCCAGCAACTGAGAGCGACGAGTTTGTGAAGGCATGGAACGCAGTCGGTGGCAGTCTCGCCGAGGGCGATGCGCTGCGCCTGCTTCTCGATTTCAGCCACTTTCTTCCGGTCCCAGGCGGAAGCGAACCGGCGAGAGAATTTCCGCGCTTTCTACACGCGCACTTACTCGGCCGAGTGCTCGGCGGTTTCGAACTCTACTTCGACATGGCCGCTACGGAATCCATCTGGGCAGGGCAGCCGCGAGCCAATGACAACATCCGCTACTTCGATATTTGGACTTCGTTTGCATTAGCATCCGCGCCGGCTGCAAAGGCCGAGAATGCAACTGCCGCGACCGATACTTCCGAAGCCCAGGCCGCCATCACCGACTTCAAAATCCGCGCGAAGGTTCAGCCTCCCACACGCCTGAGTGCGACCACCGACCTCAAACTTCGTGTACGAACAGGCGGCCAACGGACGCTGATTTTCGAACTCTCACGAGATCTGAAGATCAACAGCGTTCTGAGTTCGGGCAAGCCGGTCGACTTCCTTCAGAACCAGGCGATCGAAGGCACCCAGCTTCAGCGGAAAGGGAATGACCTTGTCGCGCTGGTTTTTCCCGCGCCATTGCGAGCTGGCGAAGAGATCAGCCTCCGCTTCACCTATGAGGGTGAGGTGCTCTCTGAAGCCGGAAAAGGTCTTCTGTATGTGGGCGAACGGGGAACGTGGTATCCGAACCTTGGTTTGAGTCCCGCACAATTCGATCTCGAATTTGAATATCCCGACGACTGGACATTAGTCGCGACAGGGAAGTCTGTTCCGCCGACCTCTCCCGCTCCGCAGGAGGCTGGGCCAGGCCAGCAGATCGCTCATTGGATTTCCGAACGCCCGATCGCGGTAGCTGGATTCAATCTCGGTAAGTACTCGAGTGCCGAGGCGAAAGCGAATGATGTGCTCGTGCAGGCCTTTGGGACAAGTGGTGTGGAGCGGTCCTTTCCCACTCCGCCGCCGGAGGTGGTAAGTCCTTTCCCCAGGCCCGCCAGTCCAGGAATCCTCACAATGCGGCCTCCGCGACCTTCGCCGGCTCACAACGTGCAAACTGTAGCGGACCGGGCGGCCACAGCTATTGACAGCTTTTCAAAATGGTTCGGGCCTTATCCGTATGGATCCCTGTCGTTGACCCAGATGCCGGGAGATCTCAGCCAGGGCTGGCCCGGCCTGATTTTTCTTTCGAGCTTTGCATTTCTCAGCCATCGCGAACAGGCGGACCTGCATCTCGATCCAGTCACGTCGATCCTTAACAGCCAAGTGTTGGTCCACGAAACCGCGCACCAGTGGTGGGGCGACCTGGTCCTGTGGAAGAGCTATCGCGATCAATGGATTATCGAGGGTTTGGCGAACTATTCGGCGATGCTCGAATTGGAACAGGAGAACCCGTCAGCCTTCCGCCAGGTTCTTGATCGATATCGCAGCGACCTGATGAGCAAGAACAAAGATGGCGAGCCGATTAGTTCGGCGGGCCCGGTGACATTTGGACAGAGACTGGTCTCGTCGCACTTCCCCGGCGGCTATGAAGCGATCAGCTACGAGCGCGGCACATGGCTGTTCCACATGTTGCGTTGCATGCTGCGAGATGCCCAAGCCGCCTCCCATTCAAGGAATGGGCGAACCGATCCGGAAGAACCCTTCTTTCGCGCTCTCCGCCGCCTGCGCGAAAAATATGCCGGACAGCGGGTGAGCACCCGCGAGCTTCTGCAAGTCTTTCAGCAGGAGCTCTCTCGGTCACTATGGTATGAGCGCAGCCCGACCCTCGACTGGTTTTTGGACGGATGGATCAACGGTACTGCGATACCGCATCTCGAAGCGCGGGAAGTTAAGATCGTGCCAAAACAGAACGGCACCACCGTGAGCGGCGTTCTTGTCCAGAAGGATGCGCCTGACGATCTCGTCACGGCGGTACCGGTTCACGCCAGCCTGGGCGCAAATTCGCAGGTGTTGCTGGGAATCGTACTTGCCGACGGCTCCGAAACTCCGTTTCGATTCAGCGCTCCAGCCGGTACGCGCAAGATTCTGCTCGATCCCGAGCAAACCATCCTGAGGATGCTGAAATAGTTTCCAGCTGCTACGTCCATTCGTAAGCAACTCGATCCCGATAACCGAGGTAACCGGAGCTGCAATTGCTCCTTGTTGTGCGTTCGTTGTTTGTCAGGTGAATTCATATGGCTCATACAACTTCATGCATCGGGAAAAGAGAACCACACCACACAACGATTCTGTTGGTAGAAGACGAACCGTTCGTTCTTGACGCGACCAGCAGAATTCTTCGCAGTGCGGACTTTGAGGTTTTGGCTGCCTGCGACGCCGGAGAGGCAAAGCATATATACCAGCAACATCGCTCAGAAATCGATCTTGTGATCAGTGACCTGTTGCTTCCCGATCGAAACGGCCGGCAACTCGCGCAGGATCTGCGAGTGATCTCACCGGAAATTCCAATACTGCTCACCTCGGGATACGGTCAAGCGGAGGCGAGTGTGCAATTGCTCGATAACGCGACAGGCTATCTCTCGAAGCCCGTACTCGAAAGCGAACTTGGTCGCGAAAATCGTGGAGATGATGGGCCAGCCGCTACGGCGAGCTGTGAAGCAGACGGGGTAGGGGCGTGCTGCGCCTGGCGGGGTTGCGCCAGACCCCGATGAATCGGCGAACGAGCGCGGTTGGTCCTTGGCCTGTTCCTGCCATGCAAAGCCTTGCAGTCTACGTATCGGCCCTCATATCCTCTGACGGTGAGCCACGGCCCCGAGACACTGCTCCTGGAACTTTTCGCGATCTTTCTAGCCGCCAAACTGATGGGCGAACTGTTCGAGCAGGTTCGTATTCCTGCAGTCTTGGGAGAAATCCTTGCGGGAGTTGCCCTCGGCCCCTATGCTCTCGGATGGATTCATCCCTCCGACACAATCAATTCGCTGGCTGAGATCGGCGCAATCTTTGTCCTCTTCAATGCAGGCCTTGAGACTAGCTCCGGCGACCTGATCCGAGTGGGAAAGACAGCCCTGCTGGTCGCCTTGGCGGGCGTTTTCTTTCCTTTTGTTCTCGGCTTTGGCTACATGAAACTGATCGGAGACCATACGACCGAAGCGGTCTTCGTGGGTGCCGCCATGGTCGCGACGAGCGTGGGGATCACCGCCCGCGTCCTCGCCGACTTGGGCGTTCTTTCCTCTGAGCTGGCAAAAATCATCATGGGCGCCGCGGTGTTCGACGACATCCTTGGGATGTTGATGCTGGCTGTCGTCGCGGGACTGGCCAGCACCGGCGGAGTGCAGTGGGTGCATCTCGGTGTCCTTGTACTGGAAGCGGCTGCATTCGCTCTATTCATGATCCTGGTGGCGCCTCACATCGTGCGCAAAATGCATGTCGGTGTCGAACGGCTGTCGACCAGGAATGCGCCTTTGCTGGTTGCGCTGGCCATCTGCCTGCTGCTTTCGTGGGTAGCCGCCAGAATCGGAATGGCCGGTATCATCGGAGGGTTTTTTGCCGGATTGATGTTCGCAGACCTGGCGCCGCGATGGAACCTTCTAATCAAGGCACATGCAATCAACGAATTCCTCGCTCCCTATTTTTTCTTTTCGATCGGCGCGCACCTGGACGTCCGGCTGTTCACCGGAAGTGTCCTGAAGACGGCGCTTGTGATCACTGCCCTGGCTGTGATCTCCAAGGTGCTGGGATGCGGATTGCCAGTGGCGAAAAAAGGATGGCACAGCATTCTCGGTGTTGGCGTCGGCATGATGCCTCGGGGGGAAGTCGCGCTGATCGTAGCCCTGGCGGGCCTGAACGCGCAGATCGTGTCGGAATCCAACTTCGCAATCGTCGTGTTTATGACTGCTGTGACCACCATTCTCGCGCCGCCCATTCTTCGGTATCTGTTGCGCCAGGAGCGTGAGGCGGCCGCGTCGGTGCAATGACGCACGGTCTTGTCGCAGAAATTTACGCCACTGCGCATTTATAATTCGCCTTTTCTACAAGGAGCACTCATGAAACTGGAAGGGCGGGTCGCGCTGGTGACCGGGGCTTCGCAGGGCATTGGACATGCCTGCGCGCTGAATCTGTCCCGGCACGGAGCGGCAGTAGCGCTGGCAGCGCGCAATCAGCAGAAACTTGACGAGTTAGCGCAACAAATCACGTCGAGCGGAGGAAAAGCGGCTGCATTTGTCATCGATGTCGGCGACGAGGAACAGATAAAGTCTGGCGCCAAAGCAGCGATCGCGCACTTCGGCAAAATCGACATCCTCGTGAACAATGCCGGCATCACGCGCGATCAATTGGTCATGCGCATGAAACGCGCTGACTGGGATGCTGTGATCCAGACCAACCTGACATCGGCCTACCTAGTAATCCAGCAGGTGATTGGGTCGATGCTGAAACAGCGCTGGGGGCGGATCATCAACATCACCAGTATCTTCGGACAGATGGGACAGATCGGGCAGGCCAACTATGCGGCTTCGAAAGCTGGACTGATCGGGCTGACGATGGCAATGGCTCGCGAAGTGGCGTCGCGGAACATCACTGTGAACGCGGTCGCGCCGGGTTTTATCGAGACGGGCATGACAGCCGGGCTCAATGAAGAACTGAAGCAGACAGCGCTGAAGATGATTCCGCTCGGAAAGGTGGGTTCACCCGAGGACGTCGCCAATGCCGTTTCGTTCTTCGCTTCGGATGAGGCGGCCTACATCACCGGCCACGTGTTGAATGTGAATGGCGGCATGTTGATGGGATGAGAACCGATGGCTGGAAGAAATCAGTGCGCGCCGCGCACAATCAGAATCATTCCGGGGCGCAGTGTCGCGATGTTGCGGTTATCGCGCTGCAGTGCTGAAACGGTCGTGTTGTAGGAGCTGGCAATTGAGTACAACGTTTCGCCGCTCTTCACCTTGTGGTGAACCACGGCTCCTTTCGCGGCCACCTGTGTCCCCTTACCCTTGTGTGACTTGGAGCTTCGCGAAGTCACCGTCTGTGCGCCCGGTGTTCCTGGGCTCACGGGCAGATGCAAGTAGAGAACTTTGCGACCGGCGACGCTATCGCCTTTCAGGTGATTCCAGCTGCGCACCATGTTGGGTGGAACGCCAAAATTCTCAGCCACGGTCTGAACCGTATCTCCCTTGCGGACCCGGTAGCGCGTAATGCGTCGCGTATAAGTCGAGGACTCGCTGTACTTGCCGGGGGCGATCGGAATGATTAGCTTTGAATCTTCCTGGAGAGGCCCATCTTCGAGATTGTTGGCTTCGGCAATGGCCTTCGGTGTCGTGTGATAGGTTTTCGCAACGGCCGCCAACGATTCGCCGGGTTGCACTTTGTGATAGCGCCACCAGACGCGCATGTCAGGCGGAATGGAGGCGACAGCCGTCTCGAACCTCTCGCGGCTCCCGGCTGGAATGTGGAGATCGAACTCGCGATCCTTGGGCGTCGTCATGCGCAGCAGGCTCGGGTTCAGATCCTGAAGGTCGGCCACTGAGGCGTCGACGCATTCGGAGACCAGGCGCAGATCGATCGGGTAGGTAATCCTCACCGTATCAAACGCGATTGGCTTCTCACGCTCTACGTCTTCCAGGCCGTACTGCCCAGGATTCTTGGCCATGATGGTGACGGCCACGATGATCGGCACGTAATTGCGCGTCTCTTTGGGCAGCACATTGCGGCGGTACAGTTCCCAGAAGTCGGCATATCCGGTGCGCTTGACGGCACTCTGTACAGTCCCCGGGCCGGAGTTGTAAGCGGCCATGGCCAGGTACCAGTCGCCGAACTGCGCATAGAGATCTTTCAGATGGCGGGCAGCGGCTCGGGTAGCTTTTTCCGGATCCTGGCGGTCATCGACCCACCAGCTGCGCTCGAGTCCGTATCCTTTTGCGCGGCTTCCCATGAACTGCCACATGCCGCGAGCACCAGCGCGCGAAACGGCCAGTGGATGGAACCCGGACTCTGCCTGCGCCAGATAAATAAGATCCTGAGGAACTCCCTCTTCCCGCAGGATGCGATGGATCATCGTTTCGTAGCGGCCTGAACGCACCAGGGCGCGTTCAAGGGTGCCGCGTCCGCGATTTGAGAAGAAATTGATATAGCCGGCAACCTGGTCGGTCATCATGAGCGGAAGGTCGGAGTGTGTCGACTTGATCTCCGCTTCTGCCTTGGCTTTTACGTTCGGATCGACGGCTGGCGTGACTTCGTTCGCTTCATCGATCGGAGCCGGCTCTGACTTTTGTTCAGTAAAACCGTCGCCCTGTTGAAGTGCGAGCAGTTCCAGGCTGTTAATGCCGTCCAAAATGCGGTCGAGTTCTTTTTCCAGGCGACTGTCAGAATGGATATCAAATCCACCACCGAACAGCAGGTTGAAGGCGGAGTCGAAATCCTGCTTCGCAGCTTCCAGATGGCCCGCCCGATAATTGTCTTGCCCCGCTTGGTATTGCTTTTCAACCTTGGCGATTAACTCGCCCACAGGATCGGCCTGCAACGCTTGTGGAACCGGAGCCGCTGTTTGCGGCTCAGCCGCGGCGACATTCTTCTGGGAGGCGGTTTCGGGCGGATTGCTGACTGCCGTGATGGCTGGTGCCTGTGCTCGAGCAGCTGGCATAAACGACTGCTTCTGCACGCTCTGGCATGAAACCCCGGCCAATACTGCACAAACTGCCATTACCAGAGATTGGTACTTAGGAAGCCCCATAGTTTTCAAAAACTTGGCGACAACAGCTCCGGGCCTGGAGGATTTTGTTCTGAGTGCTGAGATGGTACTATCGCAAAATTCGTTGGGTCAATTCCACGTCCGGACCCAAAAAAGGATTACTTCCGGAACCAGTCGCGGATATTACTCCAGCGGCAAATGGAGCCGCAAGCAGCTTCTGGCGCGCCAGCGGCCATGTTTCAGAGATACCTTCATTTTACTTTATCCTTAACATCTTCCAAGACGAGATTCACCCGGCAGTTCGGTTTTAGAATGGCGAATCTTGATACATCGAGGTTCATCAAAGGACACTATGAAAGCCATTCACGTCAAACGGCCCGGCTCTTTCGAGGCAATCGAACTGGTCGATCTGCCTGTGCCACAGCCAAAAGCCAATGAGGCAGTGGTCAAGATCGCGGCTGCAGGAGTTAATTTCATCGATGTCTACAACCGCGAAGGCCGCTACAAAGTGCCATTGCCATTCGTGCTGGGCCAGGAGGGCGCAGGAACAGTTTCAGCCGTGAGTGGCGAGGTGCGCGGCCTGAAAGTCGGAGACCGCGTCGCCTACACGTCGGTCCTTGGCAGTTATGCAGAGTATGCGGCGGTGCCGGCCGATCGCCTGGTGAAGATTCCGGACGGTGTCACCGACCGCGAAGCGGCGGCAATCATGCTGCAAGGACTTACGGCTCAATATCTCTCCCATGACACCTATCCGCTGAAAAAGGGCGACACCACGCTGATTCATGCGGCTGCAGGTGGAGTCGGCTTGCTTCTGGTCCAGATGGCCCACAACCTCGGCGCCGGGGTTATCGGTACGGTTTCGACCGAAGAAAAGGCCAAACTGGCGCGTGAGGCCGGTGCAGATGAAATCATCTTTTATACGACGACGGATTTCGAAGGTGAGACCAAACGCCTGACCGACGGGAAGGGCGTGGATGTGATCTATGACTCGGTGGGCAAGGATACATTTGAGAAGGGGCTCAACCTGCTGCGTCCTCGCGGCATGATGGTTTTGTTCGGCGGATCAAGTGGTCCAGCGCCCGCGATTGATCCGACTGTCCTGACGCAAAAGGGATCGTTGTTTCTAACTCGGCCATCGCTCAACCACTACATTCTCACTCCCGACGAGTTGCAGCAGCGTGCCGGCGCGGTCTTCGCAATGATTCGTGCGGGCAAGCTCAAACTACGGATCGAGCACATCTATCCATTGGCGCAGGCGCAGCAGGCACACCGCGACCTGCAAGGGCGGAAAACGACGGGAAAGCTGCTGCTGATTCCGAATTGAGCATTTCCGGTGTGGAGATGCCGCAAGTTGCGTCCCTATCACCGCATGCAACGCATTCTCACTTCTTGCGCGAATAGTTCTTCAGGTACTCCGGAAACTCTCGATCGCATCGCTCGTCCGCCAGCGGCGCTCCGAGCTTGATTTCGAGCGGAATGACACCTGCCCAGGTTGGGAAGTCATAGTCTTCTTCATCGTCAATCGGCGGCCCGGTACGCATCTTGGCCGAAAATTCGTCGATCGGCATGCGAAGCACAGAAGTTGCCTTCAGTTCTTTCTCGTTTGGCTGGCGGACATCGTCCCAGCGATGAGGAAGGATGTGCTCGCTCAACGCACGTAGCGCTGCTATTTTTTCAGCGGGATCGCTGACCAAACTCAACGTGCCGAGAACCACCACCGACCGGTAATTCATCGAGTGATTGAAGACAGAACGCGCTAGCACTAAACCGTCGAGCAGCGTGACTGTGATGCACGCGGGAATGCCCTTGTCGAGATTGCGTAGCATACGGCTCGCCGCTGAGCCATGAATGTACAGAACATCTCCGTCGCGTCCGTAAGAGGTTGGGATGACAAAAGGCTGGCCGTCAACCACGAACCCGATGTGACATAGAAACGCTTCGTCGAGAATCTTATTTACTGTTTCGCGGTCATAGACACCACGATGCGGTTCGCGCACGACGCGAGTGCGCGGCGTAGGCATGGAATTGCTGGACATGGTTGTTGGTTCCCAGGCAGGCGCCAAGAATAGGAAAATGGGATTTTAGCAGGTCGAGTGAACAACTCTCCTTCGGGAGATGCTCGTGCATCTCATTAACATGGCGATGAGGATTGCTTGCCTACTATTTTTATTGCTGTTCGCGACCATTGCCGCGGCACAACAGGAGCCGGTATTCAGTTCGCATGACAATCTCGTGCCTGTGCCGACCCTGGTGAGAGATGCCGATGGTAACGCGGTGTATGGACTGCATGCGCAAGATTTCATCATTCAAGATGATGGCGTAGAGCAGCCTGTTCATCTGGACGAACAGGACGAACCCCAACCGATTTCGCTGATGATCGCTGTTCAATCCGGACGTCGCGCCAACCGCGAGTTTGGGAGGATGGCGGGCCTGGCATCGATGCTCGATCCGGTTCTGACTGGAGAAAACAACGAAGCTGCCTTATTGCTGTTCGATAGCAAGCTCAACCTTGTGCGCGATTTCACCAACGACTCGCAGCTCATCGAATCGGATCTGAAAAACCTGCAATCCGGCGATCATGGCGCCGCGATCATTGACGCGGTGACGTACTCGGCCAAACTCTTGGCCAAACGCCCGGAAGGGCGTCCGCGCGTGCTGCTACTGGTCAGCGAAACGCGCGATCATGGCAGTCACTTTTACAAAATCGACGATGCTGTGCGCTGGATCGGACTCACCAACACGCTGGTCTATGCTTTGCCATTCTCGCCCTACATCTCTCAGCAGCTCGATACGGCACGCGGCAGCAACAAAGATGAGTGGGGAACGGGCGTCGACATCCTCGAAAAGCTGGCGGCTATCCGGCAAGGTATGCGCACCAATGCTGCGAAGACACTCGCTGCAATGACCGGCGGAGAATATGAGCTGTTTGTCGCTCGATCTGGATTTGAAAGCAATATCGCGAGCTTCGCCAATCACCTCCGCCGCCGGTACCTCTTAAGCTTCGAACCAAAAGATCCCCATCCAGGCCTCCACCGGATTCAAGTCCGCCTCAAGCATCCGCCTGGGAATCAAACACTGCTATTCCGAACAAGCTATTGGGTGGGAAATTCCGATCGGCGATAGCACAGGCAGGACTTTTGCTTGATGAATCCTTCATCACTGCCATTACGGCCGTAACGAAATGTGTGTGATTTCTCGATTACCGACCGTCGTACTGCGTTAGCATCCGCGCATGTTCAGTGTGGGCAAAGGGGCTGCTGCCCCATGCATTCTTAAACTCGGCACCCTCTCCCTTATCGCGACCGTTGCGGCCTTTTGCGCGGATCATCCCAAAGAAGCGGCCGCGAGTCGACCGTCAGTCACGTCGGTCACACAAGTTACCCGGGATGGCGTGAGCAAGACCAACATCCTGTCGGATGGCTCGAACCTCTACGTAACGGAATGGCCATCGCGGCACGTGGTCGCGAAAGTCTCGTTGCCTGGTGCCAGCCGCTCGGTGATTTCGAACGCCTTTTCCAACGTGCAGGCGGTCGACATCTCTCCAGACCGTTCGAAGCTGCTGGTTACGCCGCTGAAGGGAGCCGACAACGAATTTTGGACCTTGCCTGTCAATGCGGGTTCTCCGCAACGTCTTGGCGATATCACCGGGCGTGATGCCAGTTGGTCCGCGGATGGCAAGCTGTTGGTCTTCGGCAAGGGATCGAAGCTGTACATCGCGAATGGCAATGGTTCCTCTGCACGCGAGATTTTCGCGGCGAACGGATCGGTCTTTGCGCCGCGTTTTTCTCCCGATGGAAAACGGATTCGCTTCACGGTTGGGAGCGTCGAGCAAAATGTGACTTCGATCTGGGAGGTCGACGTTGACGGTTCCCATGCGCATGCGCTGCTTGACGAGTGGAAGGGCGGTTCGAGCGCCTGTTGCGGTAGCTGGACAGCCGATGGCCGCTACTACATTTTTCAGGTCACGCAGACCGCGCCCGCTACTGTCACCACATTGTGGGCCCTCCTCGATTCCGGTCTGATCGGCAAGCCCATGCAGTTGACGAATGGTCCTATGTCATTCGGGAATGCGTCTCCGGCGCGGGACAACAAGACCATTTGGGCGATTGGAGTGAAGCCGGCCGGCGAAGCCGTAAAATACGACGCCGCCGCCAAGAGCTTCGTTCCGCTTCTATCGTCGGTCTCCGCCACCGATCTGGACTATTCGCCTGACGGAAACTGGGTCACCTATGTATCGGTTCCGGATGCGATGCTGTGGCGCTGCCGTGCTGATGGCAGCGACCGCATGCAACTCACCTCCGCTCCCGAACGTGCAGCGCTGCCTCATTGGTCAAATGACGGGATGCACATCGCATACGTCAGTATGTTTCCCGGCAAGCCCTCGAAGATTTCCGTTATCGCGAGAATCGGCGGTGCTCCTGATGACGTTCTGAAAGAGAGCCGCAGCCAGATTGACGCGAATTGGTCCTCCGACGGCACGCGTATTATGTTCGGCTACTTGCATGACGCGGAGGGAATCGATATCAAGGCCGTGAATCTTAAAACCCACCAAGTCGAGACGGTTCCTGGGTCACAGGGATTGTTCAGCCCGCGGTGGTCACCAAACGGCAGATATATCGCAGCGCTTTCCACCGACTACACAAAGGTGATGCTGTTCGACTATCAAACCAAGAAATGGGTCACTTGGCTGGAAGAGCCCGCCGGGGCAGTCAGCTATCCCTCATGGGCAGCTGACAGCAAGTCGCTCTACTTCGACGATCTCGTAACGGATGAAGAGTCAATTCGCCGTGTGAAGATCGGTGAAAATCGCGCGGAACGCGTTTTAAAGCTGGAAGGAATTGATCGATACCCGGGAGCGTTCGGTCTATGGACCGGTAGCACGCCCGATGGATCGTGGATCTTTGTTCGCGACCGTAGTACGCAAGAGGTCTACCAGTTGGCGGTAGATCTGCCATGAAAACTGACGAAGAGGTCATGCGAGTCATGTCGAATCGTCGAATCACTAGCAGCCGTTTGCGCGCAGGACGAGGCCTCTTTCTGTTGGCCGTTCTCTCGGTTCTGTGTCCTTTCATCGCCACAAGACATCTCGCTGCGCAAACCAACGATCAGGGTGCAAGCGCTGTCGAGCGCAAGATTGTCAGCCGCGTAGAGCCCGAGTATCCAGAGACTCTCAAGCGACTTTACATTGGTGGGATCGTGCGGGTGGAAGCTGTGGTTTCCGCGAAGGGTGCGGTCGAGAGCACGCAGTTGATCGGAGGAAGTCCGATCCTTGGCCAGTCCGCGATGAAGGCCATCAAGCAGTGGAAGTACGCACCCTCGCCGAACCGGGAAAAAGTCCTCGTGCAGCTGGAGTTTGATCCGCACAGGTAATCGCAGCCGCTTGCGAGCGAACAGTTTTCTTCTATCGTCGTCGGAGCGTAGTCGATCGAGCCGGCTCCTCGCACAGCGCGAACTGAATCTTCTTTTCCACCGGATCAACGCGATCCACCAGAACACGCACTCGATTGCCTAGGCTGTAGGTCTTGCGCCACCGCTGACCGATGATCTGGCGCGTATTTTCGTGGTAGACGTAATGATCGTTGTCGAGCGTATTCAACGGAACAAGGCCCTCCACAAAGAGATCCGTTAACTCGACGAAGAAACCAAACTTGGTCACGCTGATGATCAGGCCGTCAAAATCTTCTCCGATGCGGCCCTCCATGAATTTCGCTTTTTTCCATTCCATCAGTTCGCGCTCGGCCTCGTCGGCACGGCGCTCAGACTGGCTCGATTCATCAGCAATTTCGTGAAGCTCCTCGATCGAGATTGGACCGCCAAGGGGAGTGAGGTCATCGTGAAAATCACTTCGTTCGCGGCGTTTCGACCATGGCGATACGGCGGCGGAAGCCACGCTCTTCTTAGAGCGGCGATCGGAGCGAGTGAGGTCTTCCCCTCCCCGAACTGCTGTTTCTGTCGTCGACACTCCGACCGGAACCTCGCCGTCCATCGTTTCTGCTGACCCTTGCAGCACGTCCTTAAGAATGCGATGCACGATCAGGTCCGGATATCGCCGGATCGGAGATGTAAAGTGCGCGTAGGCGGGAGCTGCCAGTGCAAAGTGGCCTAGATTTTCTTCGGAATAGCGGGCCTGTTTTAGCGAACGCAGCATCAGATAGCTCAAAATTCTTTCCTCGGGCTTGCCGGCGATCTTCGCCGTCAGTTTCTGATACATGCGGGGAGTAATGTGAACTTCTTTTGGCACCTCAATCTCGTGCACGCGCTTCCCTGTGCCGTGAGCGGCGCGCCTGTCGCCCTTTAGTTGCACGCGATGAATCGGTAGCGCTCCGACGCCCAATGAATATCCGAAGGTCGACGCAAGCACCTCAAAGTCATAGACGCGCTTGGCGTCCGGCTTCTCGTGAATTCGGTATAGAGAACCGATGCGCTTGTTTTCCAGGTAGTGCGCGACGCTCTCATTGGCCGAGAGCATGAACTCCTCGATCAGACGATGAGCGATATTGCGTTCGGATCGCGCAATGCTCTTCATCAGTCCGAATTCGTCGAACTCGATCACCGGCTCCGGAAGATCGAAATCGATCGAGCCGCGTCGCTCCCGTTTGCGGTTGAGGATCATCGCCAGATCCCGCATGCGCTCGAAGCTTTCGACAAGCGGTGCATATCGCTTGCGTGTGGCGGGATCGCCTTCGAGCACTGCGTTCACTGCTGTATAGGTCATGCGCTCGGCGGAGCGAATCACGCCTTCGTTGATCTCGTACCTCAGTACCTCGCCCTGATGGTCGATTTCCATCGTGCAGGAGAGGACCAAGCGATCCACTTGTGGGCGGAGGCTGCAAATGTCAGTCGAAAGCTCGAGCGGTAGCATTGGCACGGCACGGTCGGGAAAATACACACTCGTTCCGCGCAACCGCGCTTCCTGATCGAGCGGAGAATTGGCAGTCACGTATTGCGCAACGTCGGCAATATGGACCTGCAATTCGTAGTTTCCATTTTCAAGCAGGCGTGCGTGCACAGCGTCGTCGAAGTCCCGCGCCGTTTCGCCGTCGATGGTGACGATCGGCAGTTGGCGATAGTCGCGGCGATGACGCAGTTCGCGGGAGGGAATTGATGTCGAGATCGCCTGCGCCTCTTCGATTACGGCAGGTGGAAATCGGTGGGGCAGGTGGAACTTCCGGATCATGATCTCGACATCGACGCCGAAATCATCTTCTTCGCCGAGAATTTCGATCACGCGACCGCGCGGATTCTGCGTGGATGAAGGCCAATCGGTGATCTCGACGTCGACCACCACTCCATCGAGGTCTTGCCAGTCGGTGTGACGGGCTGCCTGATCGCCGATTACGCGATCACGGGATTTTTGGTTAGCAGGCGATGCTTCCTTCTCCGGGTACTCCATCCCTGGAGGGATGACGACCTCCTGCGCGACCTTCTGGTCAATTGGGCGCACGGTATTGTGCCGATGTCCGTACTGAAAAATCCCAACGACCGTGGGATGGGCGCGCGAGATTGAACGAATAATGCGGCCCTCGGCGCGGCCGTCAAGCCGGAAAGCCGTGACCTCGACCATCACGCGATCACCGTGCATCGCCGAACCAACAGCTGGAGGCGGGATGAAAACGTCTCCCGCCAGTTTTGCCTTGACTGCCGCATCGAGAGACCGCATCTCAGGAATGACAAATCCGAAACCGTCGCGATGCATACTGAGTCGACCGATGAGCAGGTTTCGATTGGAAGGAGTTTTTGGAATTGCGAATCGGTCGGAGTCAACCTGATAGAGTTCGCCTTTCTTGACGAGAGCCAGCAACCGTTCGGCGAGTTCGCGGCGCCCTTCGCCCTTGATACCAAGCTCGCGTAGTAGTTGCTTGTACCCAGCCGTCTTCTTCGGTTGGCGCGCAATATGCTTAAGGATGGCGGAATCGGGCAGCATGGATTCAGTTACTGGTTGCTCGTTTCTTGTTGCTTGTCGCGCGGATATTGAACTCCCATGCAGAAACTGAAGGCAAGAAACCAGAAACGAAGAAACTACTTGAAATACTTTTCCTGCAAAATCTTGCGGTGATGCAGTTCGTGTCCGGCGATGATGAAGGCAAGCGCGCGCGGCGTGATCTCCACGTTGTTCGCAGTGCCGCGGCGTGTCGCAGCTTCCGCGTCAAGGTGGCGGAAGAAGGAAACAGTTGCCTTGCGTACGTTGCCGAATTCGGCGACCAGATCGTCGAGCGCGCGCTGGGAGAAATTTCCTCCGCGAACGTAGTCATCCTGCTCGAAGCCGGCGAGTGGCGTCTTGTCGCCGCGAGAAATTCGCAGCGCCCGGTAGGTCATGATGCGTTCGGTGTCGTTGAGATGGCCAAGCATCTCTTTCACGGTCCACTTGCCGGGTGCATAGTGATACTCCGCTTTAGCCGGATGTGAGTTCAACAGCGCGATGGTATCGGATGCCTGACTGTCGAGGAGTGTAACGATATCGTCGGAATTCACCAGCGTGATGTAGCGGCCATAATAAGGATCGTATTCTCCGCTTTGAGGCCGGCCGAAAGTGGTCAGCATGGTACTCATAGTCTCCCCCTCAGGTATGCACTTACGTGTGTAGGAATGCTTATGAAAACATCCTATCCTGATAGAAGAATTACCGCAGGGCTGGGAATCGGTTACACGACGGTCTTGCGCTTAGTCGTCTGAGTCGCGTGCAAAAAAATCCGGGGAGATACATCAGGAATCAACAAAAACCCTATTAAAATGCGGATTTCCACAGCGACATCACTCTAAGACGGGCGTACAATTCGGTTTGGCCACCGAAATGCGGCCTTGGTCCTGAATTCCTAAATAGGAAAGGATTTCGAGCACAATGTGGAAGCCCACCAATCAACCTGCGACTCCTGGCCGGCCTGCTGAGCCGGAGCGTCCGACCATGTCTACTCCGACCGCGCCCGCCGTGAGCGAACCCGCTGCACCGCGTCCGGTTGCAACAACCACTTCGGACCAGGCTACGATCGGAAAATCGCTGGTGATCAAGGGAGAAGTAACAGGCTCAGAATCCCTGTACATCGATGGCCGAGTGGAAGGCTCTATCAATCTTTCCGGCAATCGAGTCACCGTCGGCCGCAATGGCGTTGTCTCAGCCAATATCAATGCGCGCGAAATCGTGGTGCTCGGAAAAGTACGCGGCAATCTCACTGCTAGCGATCGTGTGGACATTCGCAGTGACGGGTCGCTGACCGGCGATGTCGTGGCGGCGCGCATCTCGATTGAAGACGGCGCCTTCTTCAAGGGCGGTATCGACATCCGCAAGGCCGGGTCGAAGCCCGAAGATAGCAAGGCAGCTGCGAGCGCTCCAGAACCAGCGATCGCCGCCAGAGCTTAGAAGCGCGACATCTGAGCTCTCGCGGCTGACGTTGACGTTCGGCGCGTCGATCTCGAATAAGTGAGAGAGGGCATCTTCATTTGTTGAGGATGCCTTTTCTGTTTTCATCTACGTCGCCGCGCTTTGGTGGCTGTCAGCTAGTGGAGGTGACGCAGAGGACGACTTCCTTCTTCGCAGATCTCCCGGCAACTCAGAACGCAGTAACCACAACCCCGCTGCGACGGCCGCGGCCCAGGTCAGCGATCCGAGTGCCAAGGAAAGCAGATCTCCGCGACGGCTGCCATCGAGTGCGACGTTGCGTGTTACTTCGTAGCTCAATGCGCCAGACACCGCGCCCACTACTGCTGCTTTCCCCAATTCCTTCCAATTCATTCCGCTGAACGAAACCATGCCACGTAGATGAAGAAGTGCGGCGATGGCGATCGCATTGGCAGTAATGCCGATGTCGGAGGCAATGGCGAGACCAGTCACCGAGAGCGTGTGAAACATGAGCCTGTAAACCGGGATGGATGCTACCGTGATGATGGTGGTGGCGATCATAGGCGTAAGCGTATTGCCAGAAGCGTAAAAGGCCCGCGCGTAGAGTGACTGCGCGGACCACATCGCCAGTGACAGGGAGAACCAGAAGAAGTAGACCGAGGTCGAGCGCGAATCCGCAAACGTAAAATGCCCGCGCCGGTAGACTAGGTCGATCAGAGGCAGCGCGATTGCCATCATCCAACCCGTGATCAGCAGCGACGCGGCTGTAATGCGGTAAACCGAGGCGTTTACCGTTTCCGCAAACTCGTCAAACTTCTTTTCTCCCCATAACCGCGAAAAAAAAGGCAAGGACGCCTGACCGGTCGCCTGCCCAAGAATTGCGATCGGCACGGCGAAGAGCCGCTTGGCATAGTTCAAACGTGCGATGTCGCCAATTCCATTGGACGCGAAATAGCGGAGAATCCAGTCATCCGCGGTGACCAGCGAGACTCCAAGCATCAGAGGAATCGAGAGGCGCACCCACTCTCGGAAAGCAGGGTTCCGCACTTCGAACGAGAAGCGATAGTTTGTGCCGATTTTTGCCGCGCCGATCGCGTTGATCAGGAACGGTCCCACGACGCTTCCGAGCAGCGCGCCGAAGGCCAGCGAGGCGATACCCATTTGGCGGCCGGCGAGTAGGCCGCCTCCGATGATGAACACGTTGTACAGGAGCGGTCCGAGCGCCGGAAAAAGAAAGAGCCGATGCGAAAGCAAGACCGCTGAGACGATTCCTCCGACATAAAAGAAGATTTGGGCTGGCAGCAGGATGCGCGTGAGATGGATGCAAAGCTCAAGCTGCTGGGGATTGAAGCCGTGGAACATCCAGCCGGCAAACTGCGGGGTCAGGATCTCCGCAATGATGGTGCCGATGACCAAAACTGTAGTCATTACCGTGATGATGATGGAAAAAGTCTTCTGTGCGTCCTGCTCGCGCTTCTCCGCGAGAAACCTGGTGTAGATCGAAATGAAAGTGATCGATGCGGTACCGCCTGCCACGATGTAGTTCAGCCAGTCGGGAAGCGTGAAGGCGGCGACGTATGCGTCGGTCTGCTGTCCGGCGCCGAATGCATAGGCGATGTACGCTTCGCGAACATATCCGATCACGCGCGAGAGCGTGATCGTCGACATCAGCAGGATCGTGGCCGAAAGAGCCGAGTGCTGGTGCGAGGGCCGGAAAAAGCGCAACAAGCGCATCGTTGGCAGATTAACGCATCCGTGCGGTGGGCTGGGAAGTTATCGCGGAAGCAGAATCGCGGAAGGCAATCGGAAGACCTCACCGCAGAGAATATAGAGAAACACGAAGGAAGACGCAGCCGAGCCCCGAGGGGTTGAACTCTTTCGCAATTCCTGTTCGAATGTGCCCACCGAACTTCTGACAATAATTGTTGGAGAGTCCACGCTCATGCAGTGGTACTTCTTTTTTTTTGTAGTTTCGGGCTTTTGCAGCCTCCTCTACGAGATCGTCTGGCTTCGAATTGCAATGGCGCAGTTCGGTGTCACCACTCCGATGGTTTCGGTCGTGCTTTCGGCATTCATGATTGGATTGGGGTTGGGATCATGGGCCTCTGGCATGGTCGTTCGCAAGTATGGCGAGCGGGGCGGCTTCTCAGCGCTCAGGTGCTACGCTCTGATGGAACTGCTCATCGGGATATCAGCGGTCGCCGTGCCGTTGCAGATGACATGGGGCAGGGAATTGCTTCTGCGAACCAACGGTTTGTCGCTATCTTCACTGTATTACTTGCCATCCGGTTTCTGGATTCTCTTAACGCTTGTGCCCTGGTGCGTTTGTATGGGTGCGACATTCCCGTTCGCCATGGCGGCGATCCGTCAATATCACGACGCACAGGAATCGCGGACGTTCAGCTATCTCTACCTCGCGAACATTATTGGCGCCACTGCGGGTGCAACCCTTCCGTTGCTCTTGATTGAACTCCTTGGATTCCACCGAACTTTGTACGTTGCCGCCGCATTCAATCTGCTGCTCGCCGTCTGTGCGTTCGCCCTCAGCACTGTCCTTGAAAAAAGGACTGTGGCGGCAACTCAAAAGGAGATGGTGGCGGCGAATTCCAACGATAGCGGTATCTCTGATCGAACCCTGCTTTTGCTTCTGTTCGGTACGGGCCTGACCAGCATGGGCGTGGAGGTGGTGTGGGTTCGTCTCTATACGCCATTTTTGAGCACGGTCGTTTACGCATTCGCGATTATTCTCGGCTCATATCTGGTCGCGATGGATCTGGGTTCATGGATGTATCGACGGGCACGAAATCGCGGCGGGCTCGAGGGCCAGGCACTCTGGGTGCTTCTCGGCGTGTCAGTCCTGCTCGGGTTCTTCTATACCGATCCGCGAGTGAGGCTGGCATCGATGCTGCGGGTGGTTTTAGGGATCATGCCTTTTTCGGCGCTGGTGGGATTCATCACGCCCGCGATTCTCGACCGTTATTCCAAAGGAGATCCCGATCGCGCTGGCAAGGGTTATGCCGTCAATATCGTCGGCTGCGTCCTCGGTCCATTGCTCTCAGGGTTCGTACTGCTACCGGTCGCGGGAGAGCGATTGGCACTGTTCAGCTTCGCAGTTCCGTGGTTTGCGGTTGCGCTTAGGTTCCGGCCCTCCGCGAGTTCCGTTCGTCACGCGCTTGGGTCGCGCCTTGCTCTGGCCTCTTGGATATTCGCAATCGGATCGGTTGCGCTTGCCTTTTCGGCCAACGGTTTTGAAGACCAATTTCATCCGCGCGAGGTAAAACGCGACAACACCGCGACGATCGTTGCCACGGGTTCAGCTCGCACGAACAAACGGCTGCTCGTAAACGGAGTGGGGATTACCAGTCTCACCCCGATCACAAAGATGATGGTGCATCTGCCCATGGCTTTTCTTCAGCAGCCTCCGCAAAGCGGTCTGGTGATTTGTTTTGGGATGGGAACAAGTCATCTCTCCATGATTTCCTGGGGAGTTCATGCGACCGCAGTGGAACTGGTACCCAGCGTACCCAAAGTTGTGACCTTCTTTCATCCTACGGCTGGGCCAGCTATGGCATCTCCGCTGTCACACGTAGTAATCGATGACGGACGCTTCTACTTGGAGCGCTCGACGCAGCAGTACGACGTAATCACAATCGATCCGCCTCCGCCGGTCGAGGCGGCAGGCTCGAGTCTGCTTTACTCGAAAGAGTTCTACGCCACGGCAAAGCGTCATCTTCGGCCCGGCGGCATTTTGCAGCAATGGTTGCCGTACGGAGATTCTGCTGTAACGGCGTCGGTAACTCGAGCCCTCAGCGAATCGTTTCCCTATATTCGCGCGTTCGGCTCAATCGAGGGGTGGGGAATTCATTTTCTTGCCAGCGAGTCTCCGATTCCGCAGCGGTCCGCAGCAGAACTGGCCGAGAGACTTCCCGCCACTGCCGCCGCTGATCTGATGGAGTGGGGGCCTGCCGCCACGCCGCAGGAACAATTCGCCATCGTACTCAATCGCGAGATGTCGCCCGCGGAACTGATCCAAAAGGATTCAGCCGCCCCGGCGCTGCGCGATGATCGTCCAGTGAATGAGTACTACCTGCTCCGACACTGGCGCGAACGAGCCGCTCGCAGGAGCATGCGTCATCGGGCAGCACTCGAGCAGAGATAGCCCTGCGCAGTGCGGGTCGGAGCTTTGACACCTGCCTACACCCCATCGATAATCCCTGTGTGACTGAATCAATTTTGACGCGGCAGGCTCTTCAATCGTCGATTCTGAGGCGCTCCTTCCGAAAAGACTATCCGTCGGCAGTGCGCGGCGATGGTGTCTATTTGTGGGACGCCGATGGCAATCGTTATCTCGATTTCTCGGGATCGGCCGTAGTGAATTTCATTGGCCATGGCGTGCACGAAATATCCGACGCTATGACGGAACAGGCGCGCCAACTTGAGTTCGTGCACTCCAGCCAGTTCATGACACCGATCGCTGAGGAGTTTGCGCGGGAGATGATCGAATTTGCAGGCGAAAACTACGAGGGCGGCGCGGTCTTTTTCACGTGCGGAGGATCGGAGTCGATCGAGACAGCTCTGAAGCTGGCGCGCCAATACCAGCTCGAGATTGGTCAGACGAGCCGTTACCAGGTGCTGAGCCGGAGCCAGAGCTATCACGGATCGACGCTCGGCGCGCTCGCTGTTTCCGGCAACAAGAAACGACGCGAGATGTATCTGCCCATGGTGCGCGAGTTTGCGCACATCGGGATGCCGTATTGTTATCGCTGCGATTTCGATTGCACCGACGGCTGCGCCGATTGCGGACTGCAATACGCAGCCGAACTGGAAAAAGCCATTGAAGATGCAAAGGGTGCGGTTGCTGGATTCATGTTTGAGCCCATGAGCGGGGCGACGCTTGGTGCTGTCACGCCTCCGCCGGGATATTTAAATTCCATTGCTGAGATTTGCCGCCGCCACAGAGTGCTTTTAATCGCCGACGAAGTCATGACCGGCATGGGAAGGACCGGGCGGAACTTCGCCGTCGAGCACTGGCAGGTAGAGCCCGACATTCTTGTCGCCGCCAAGGGGCTTTCGTCCGGATACGCACCACTTGGCGCTGTGATCACGACAAAGAAGGTGGTCGATGCGATCGCCGACGGATCGGGTGCCTTCACACACGGTTTCACCTATAATGCACATCCGATCTCGGTGGCTGCCGGGCGCGCTGTCCTGCAGCGAATTCAGTCACACAAGCTGGTGCAGGCGGCAGATTCGAACAAGACGGGAAGCATCGCATCGTCGTTGAGGTCTGAACTTGAGACGTTGCGAGGTCTCGACTCGGTTGGCGATGTGCGGGGACTAGGTCTGCTGTGGGCCATTGAGTTCGTGGCCGACAAGACGACCAAGGCACCGTTTCCGCCGGAGAACAATTTCGCCGTGAAGGTGGGCCAGGCATGCCTGCGCCGAGGATTGCTGGTGTATCCGATGCAGGGATGTGTTGACGGAATTATCGGCGACCACATGCTGATCGCGCCGCCGGCAGTGATCACAACTGAGCAGATTGGATGGGCATTACAGCAGTTGACCGCCGCAATTGAGGAATTCGTGTAGTACAGTACCTCGGATCTAAACTCCGCGATTTCTTTTGAGACTAGAAAGGTGGGTGTCAACGTGGCAAATACTGCAGGCGGACAAACAGACTCGCGCCGTAGACGATTTCTTCAGACCGCCTTATCGAGCGTGGCTGTTGGAGCCATTGCACAAACTGGAATTGGATTGATGGCTTCGCCGCAGATGAGTGCCCAGAGCGCTCTGACTCCTGATGCGGCTCTTCAGAAACTGATCACCGGCAATCAGAATTTCGCCGCTAACCAGTTGACATCGATCGAGCACGATCTGGTCGTTCTCAAGGAACGCACCGCAGAGAAACAAGAGCCTTTTGCGGCGGTGCTTGCGTGTGCCGATTCTCGCGTGCCCGTGGAATTGATTTTCGACCAGACAATCGGCCAGATCTTTGTTACCCGCGTGGCTGGCAACCTGGTGACTCCAGAAATTATTGCGAGCCTCGAGTACGCAGTGGCCGTGCTTGGAGTCGAAGTTCTCCTTGTTCTGGGTCATAGCAATTGTGGGGCGGTCAAAGCTGCGATGAAAGCGGATGCCGTCCCGGGGCAGGTCAGCGCGTTATATCCGCATCTGCGGCGTGGCGTCGAACAGTCCGGGGGCGATGTGGACAAAGCAATCGCGGCGAACGCCGCTGTTCAGGGCGAGTTGCTACGCACGTCCTCGACAGTAATCCGTGACGCCGTTAAGAACGGAAAGGTGAGGGTAGAGTCCGGGGTCTATAACCTCGCCAGCGGCAAAGTCACCCTCAACTGAGGATCTAACCTCGCTCGGCGAAGGGTTTGGCGCTAGATTGTCATCGCAATCTGACTGATAACAAAGGTGATGGTGATTGAGCCCCGCTTTACCCGCACTGCATTGTCATACCAGTCTTGTCGGCCGAAAGTGCTCCCTGTACGGAGGCACTCATGGCGACTTTCCTGGCAGACTTTGCGGAACAGGCAAACCCAAAGACGCTGGCTGAACTTCGGCGAGCCAGTTTTCGGCAGGCAATACGGATTCAAGGCAGCCTACTCTCGCGAATCGAGAGGCGCGCTCTGGTTTGGATGGCCGAGCGCATGCCTTCCTGGGTCAACTCTGATCATTTGACGATCCTCGGATTCCTCGGGCAGATCGCCACCGGCGCATGCTACGCTGTCGCGGCCTTTGACCGCCGCTGGCTGTTGGCCGCGATTGCCTGCCTCGCCATCAACTGGTACGGCGACTCGCTCGACGGCACGCTGGCACGGGTACGCCAGCGGCAACGGCCGCGCTACGGCTTCTACGTCGACCACATCCTTGATTCGATTGGAGCGACGGCTCTGATGGGCGGCCTAGCTCTTTCGGGCTATATGCATCCGGTGATCGCGATCGGCCTACTGGTTGCCTTCCTGCTGCTCTCCATCCAATCGTATCTAGCGACCCATACGCTCGGCGAATTTCATTTGTCGTTTTGGCACTTCGGCCCGACCGAGTTACGCATTCTGCTGGTGATGGGAAACCTGGCGCTTTTCCGCTGGGAGTGGGTGATGGGGGGAAGATTCCGCCTGTTCGACCTCGGCGGTGCAATCGGATTGGCCGGGATGATCGCAATGCTGGTTTTCTTCACTGCCAAGAACACCGCTCGCCTCTATCGCGAGGAGAGGATTGAATAGACAGTCTCCAGTCCCGTTTCTCAGTAATTGCCGGTTCGAGTCCTCGGTTAAAGGTTGGAGGAGCGCTGAAGGGATGGAAACGCGAACTTTCTATCGCTGGCTCAAGTTCAACCTCGTAGGCGGTATCGGGATTGGTGTTCAGTTGGCCGTTCTGGCGGCCCTCCGATCCGGACTGCATGTGAGCTACATCGTTGCCACCGCACTCGCAGTCGAGACCGCCGTCCTACACAATTATGTCTGGCACGAGCGATACACCTGGGCCGACCGAGGCCGTGCTGGAATCATGCAGTCACTGGCGCGATTCGCTAGGTTCAACATCAGCAATGGCGTCGCCTCGTTAGTTGTCAACCTCGTGTTAATGAGGCTGCTGGTGGGCGCACTTGGCCTCCACTACCTGATTGGCAACCTCGCGGCAATCGCTACCTGTTCGATCGTGAACTTTTTGTTGAGCGACCGTTTTGTTTTCGAAGGACCAGTCCAGCGTGGTGGTAATGCCGGATCCGGGTACCTCAGTAAGCGCGCAACCATCACAGAACGGTCACTTTAGGGGGTTCCGCCGCGCAGAAAACCCATATATAATCTAACCAGCAATCATGCGTTTGAATGCTTCCAATTCGCGTCTGCGGATGTGCTGGATTTCGGGCCGCGCTTGCCCGCGCCGCTACTTGTCTGTGCTCCCTTCGCACGTGCGCGCCAATCTTTTCGGAAGCGACTAGTTTCTCGTTTCTCCTCATTCCTGCTTCAATCGACCACCATTATGCCTGAGCCGAGCAGGCTGCGCGTGGTCCGAGTGCTCCGAGCTGCAAGCCTCGAGCTAAACACAAAGAACCGAGAACTGATTTTTGAGAACCGATCCAGGAGATCTCCATGACCACCAAGACTCTGATTGCAGGTCCCAAGCTGAAGGCAGCTGTGCCGGGCACGAACGCCAAGCGAGTGCTCGCGGGCGACGAGAAATACATTTCGCCTTCTTATACCCGTTCCTATCCGATGGTTGCCAAGCGCGGCCGCGGAATTGTCGTGGAAGACATCGACGGAAACGAGTTTTTCGATTTTTCTGCCGGCATCGCCGTGACCTCAACCGGCCATTGCCATCCTGACGTGGTTGCCGCCATTCAGAAGCAGGCGGGCGAACTCATCCACATGTCGGGCACCGACTTTTATTACGAAAATATGGTGACTCTTGCCGAGCGCCTCTCCAAGATCGCGCCCATGCATGGACCCCACCGCATTTACTACGGCAACTCCGGCACGGAAGCGATCGAGTGCGCGCTGAAACTGGCCCGCTACCACACCAAGCGTCAGAACGTAATTGCATTCTTCGGCGCGTTCCATGGTCGCACCATGGGTGCTCTCTCGTTGACCGCCTCCAAGCCGCAACAGAAGCGCCGTTTCGCGCCGCTCCTGCCGGGTGTGACACACGTTCGCTATCCCGATGTGTATCGCGGATGTGAGGGCGGTCCGCAGGATGCCGAGAAGTTTGCGCTTGGCTGCGCACGTTTCATCGAAGACAAGCTGTTCAAGACGACGCTCGCCCCAGAAGAAGTGGCCGCTATCTTCGTCGAGCCAATCCAGGGCGAGGGCGGTTATGTGGTCGCGGCCGCGGTCTTCATGCAGGAACTGCGCCGCATCTGCGACAAGCATGGCATCCTGCTGGTGGTGGACGAAGTGCAGTCCGGCGTCGGCCGTACCGGCAAGTGGTGGGCAGTCGAACACAGCAATGTGCAGCCCGACATCGTGTGCAGTGCAAAGGGAATCGCTTCGGGTATGCCCCTAGGCGTCGTGATCAGTAAAGCTGAAATCATGGACTGGGTACCGGGTTCGCACGCATCAACCTTTGGCGGCAATCCGGTCTGCATCGCGGCCGCGCTTGCCACGCTCGACGTGATCGAGAAAGAAGGGCTGCTCCAGAACGCGACCGAGGTCGGCAATCACATGTTGAAGCGGATGGCCGATTGGCCGCGCAAGCACAAGATCGTCGGCGACGTCCGCGGACGTGGTCTGATGATTGGCGTGGAGATCGTGAAAGATCAGCAGACGCGCGAGTACGGCGCCGCCGAACGCGACCGCATCGTGGAGATGGCGTTCGAACGTGGCGTCCTGTTCCTGGGCTGCGGACCGAGCACGTTGCGTATCGCGCCGCCGCTGATTGTTGCCAAAGACGAAGCTGATGTGGCGATCGACGCATTAGAAGAGTCGATCTCTATCGTCGCCAAGAGCGTGTAATTCGGAGGCCGCGATGTGGAACGGAAAAGTCGAATCGATCCACATCGCCTCCGGTCCTGTGGGGCCTACGCGGGCCCTGGATCAGGTGGCCGCAATCCCTGGAGTCGGACTGGAAGGCGATCGTTATGCCCTGAAGCAGGGCACCTTCTATAAGCCCGAGCCGGATTTCGAGCTCACGCTGATTGAGGCGGAGGCGATCGAGGCGTTGCAACGCGAGTATCGAGTCGAACTCGCGCCCGGCGAAGCGCGGCGCAATGTCGTCACACGCGATGTCCCGCTGAATCACTTGGTCGGCCGCGATTTTCGGATCGGCGATGTGCGCGTACGCGGTATCCGACTGTGTGAGCCTTGCGAGCATCTGCAGAAGGTGACCGGCAAACAAGTGATCAAGGGGTTGCGCCATCGTGGAGGGCTGCGGGCTCAAATTCTAACGCAGGGCACGATTCGCGTAGGCGACGCCGTTGTCCGGCTTTAAAACAGAGACGCAAATTTCTGTGTCTGCGTAAAAGTCGAAACGACATCGCGATATTTGCGACTTCGCGGGTCGCGATTTCATCCATCAATCACAACTGATCACCCCGTGGGGATACTCAATGCCGCGCTTCACATCCCGTACTCTACTCGCGCTGGGCGTGGCCCTGCTGCTGTGGGCCTCGGCCTTTGCGGGAATTCGCGCCGGCTTGCGAGGATACCCACCTGCCCACCTTGCTATCCTGCGATTTCTCGTTGCCTCGCTCGTGCTAGGGATCTACGCGGGCATTGCGCACTTTCGTCGTCCACGGATGCGTGATTTGCCTGGATTGGTCGCGACCGGAATTATTGGGATCACGTTCTACAACATTGCGCTGAATTATGGCGAAACGCGGGTGCCTGCGGGCTCGGCGAGTCTGCTGATTGCATCCGTCCCCATCTGGACCGCTCTGGCGGCACGGCTCTGGCTTCACGAACGACTGACCGCGGCCGGGTGGATGGGTGTTCTGATGAGTTTCGCTGGAGTCGCTCTAATCGCCAGTGGCGAGGGAGAAGGCATTCATCTGTCGCCGGAAGCGCTGGTGATACTCGCGGCGGCCATCACTTCTGCCGTCTACATGATCCTGCAGAAGTACTATCTCGGTCGCTATAGCGCGCTTGAGTTCACTGCCTACTCGATCTGGTCTGGCACAGTATTCATGTTCCCCTTCGGGGGCGGTTTCTTTCATTCACTGAGAACCGCGCCTATTGCAGCAACTCTCTCGGTCATTTATCTGGGGATTTTTCCAGGAGCTCTCGCCTACGTAGCCTGGGCCTACGTCATGTCGCACGGTGCCGCGGGGCGAACGGCGACTCTCCTGTACGTAATTCCCGTGCTTGCCATTGGAATTGCATGGCTCTGGCTAGGAGAGGTCC
>Ga0126369_10000082_pt1 | contig 55681 bp, 47 predicted proteins | sample PanSoiMetaPlot_1_FD_109646 | JGI IMG/M metagenome (GOLD analysis project Ga0126369, IMG submission 109646) | Tropical forest soil microbial communities from Panama - MetaG Plot_1 | ecosystem: Environmental > Terrestrial > Soil > Tropical forest > Bulk soil | place: Panama | collected 2016-02-17
CTCCGAGGTATTGATGGAGCTGAGAAAACTTCTCAATGGAATCCTCAAACTTCAGTCTCTTGGCGGCGTTTTCTCCGCCCTGCCACCAATCGCGGAGCACGGAGCTCTCTTGCAGTTCCTGGTGGAAGATCTCGAGCGCCTGATGCGCGGCATCGCCATAATTCGGAACAGCGGCAAAGAAAATCGTGGACGCCGGCAACAGGGACAGCAGGCGGCTTTCCGCACGCGGCGCCGGATACTGGACATTATTTTGCAGTTTCACCAGCAATTGACCGAACTCGGGGAGCAACCCCGGATATGCGCTCAGGCCCTGAGCCACCACCGGTGTTTTAGATTGCTGGGCCGCGCGCGTTCCGGTTGCTGACTGCGCAGCGCAAGCCATGGCCATGAGAAGCATGGCGGCGATCCCGGCCGCGGGCTTGCGGAAGTAACGCCGTCTCTGCTGGGAGATTCGAGGGCATCGCATAACGTGTCTGCTCCGGTCTTTGGAAAGATTCAGGATAGACGGCTCTCTGGCTGTTTCGCCACGGAAAGACTACGAATTTCCCTTAAGCTTGCCGCTTGAGTAACGGGCGTTAAGCGGCAGCCCCGGCGAGAACTCAGTTGGGGCGATCCAGCGAGGCACTGGATTCGAACTCCTTGGCTGGTTCCAATGGCGCGAGCGTACGGGCCGTAACGGCCTGATCCGAGCGGTGCTGAGGGGAACCAGTTCGCGCCGCCCACTTCTGGGACGCCATTCGAGCGAGCCAGAGCAGCCCTCCCAAAACCAGGAGCAGCACCACCCATCGCAGCACCAGCGCCAGCAGCGCCAGATTCAGCGCAGGCCACTCGAAGGAAAACTGGCGCAAGCGCGCGCCGCGGTCCAGCATCCAGTGCCAGGCGGTGTGCGCCACCATTGCCGAAAGGAGGATGGTTCCCATGCGTTCGGCCACCGCATAACGGAAAAAAAGCTGCAGCAGGGGAATCAGCAAAATCAAGACGAGAAGCTGCCCCAACTCGACTCCAATGTTGAACGAAAGCAGCGACGTGAGCAGGTGCGACCCGGCAAATTGCAACGACTGCCGCAGCGCAAACGAAAAACCGAAACCGTGCACCAGCCCAAAGCCAAACGCGATCATCCAGCGGCGCTCGACGCTGCCGGCTCCAACGATATTTTCCAGCGCCATATAGACGATGGAAGCGGCGATGAGGACTTCAATGAGCGGGGGAAACCACAGGAAATCCGGCGCAAAGTTGTAGGCAGAAGCAATCAACGTAATGGAATGCGCCACGGTAAACGCCGTGACTACCGGAATCAGCGCGCGCAGCCGCCGGAACGGAATTACCAGACAGAAGAGAAACAGGAGATGGTCCGTGCCGTCGAGGATGTGGAGAAAACCCAAGTTCACAAAGCGCAGCGCGGCCTGATGCCAACGCGGATCGAGGCGCACCAAACCGGGATCGCCGTCAAATTCGAACGCGCGCACTTCGCCGCCCGGAGGAACGAGTCGGAGCACGGTAATCACGCGCAAGCCCAGGCGCGCAAACCGCGGCTGAATCGAAAAACGCGCGCGCTCCGACTGAATCGGAGTGTCGAACAGCACGTCCAGCATCGTCTGGTCCCAGATCACATCCGTGGAATCGGTCAACGGCGGGCCAGTGACGTGCGCGAGCGCCGTTTCGTAGGAAAGGAAGGAAAAATCCGAAGGAAGCGAGATGCGCGTCGCCACTACTTCTGGATTGGGCAGAAGCGTGTCGTCTTCATAAGTTTCAAAAAATCCAGCGATCCACAGTTTCGCCGACCCGGGCAGCAAGGGGGCCGTTCGCTCGATATCAAGATAACCAGGCCCGCGCTGCGGAAAGAGAATGTCCCGCATCGCTTTGAGTGGAACGCGAACCAAAATGTGCAGGTGCTGGCCCTCCGGCTTCACAAACATCTGCACGGTCACGTCGTTCGGAATGTCGTGGGCGCTCACCGCGCACGGCAAAACAAAAAGCGCGGCGGCGAAAAACAGGCGACAGATGCGAAAGCGGTAAATCACGAACGCTTTCCTCTACTTTGCGAGGTATCCCGCCGGCAAAACCTTGTGCGGATCCACGCGCACCACCAGGTAAACGATCTGATCGGACGTAATGTCGCTGAACCAGTGCGGCGTATTCGGCGGAATGATAACCACATCGCCGGGTCCGATTTTCCGGCTCACGCCATTCTGGATGGGCCCGCCGCGCGTGCTCGGCCCGTTCAACACGGTGACCACCGGATGGTCCGCGGGAAACTCTGCGAGATTATCCATCGACCCGCCGGTAACCAGCGTCGCGTTGCCTTCGATCACGTGATAGATCTCCGTAATCTGGCTGTGCTCGATCCCGCCGCCCGCCTGTGCTCCCGACGTTTTCGCGCGATGCACTACCCCTACGCCCACGTGGTACTCGCCGTTGATGCTCACCACGCGAATCGCCTGGTCGCTGATGCGTTCCGAAGCGGTCTTTTGCACCAGCGCTTGAATCTCGGCGCTGCTCACATCCGTTGCCGTTCCGCGAGGCAAGTGCGGCGTGACCGCCGGCGTGCCTGGTGTTTGCGCGTGAAATCCGCCCGGAAGCAACAGCGCAAAAGCCAGTACGGCAACACCAAACACAATTTTCCTCATAGTGCCTCCTACCCGAAACGAAATCGCCCTAAAACTACTTGCTCGACGGCCACACCACGCCCTGGTCCTTCTTCGTCACCGGCGCCATGCCTTTGTAGACGAACTTCTGCACGCGCTGCCCGCGGTAAGTTTCTGTCGTGAAAATATTGCCCTTGGAATCCGTGGCGATGCTATGAACAGCGTAGAACTGGCCGGGCTGCCGGCCGCCATCGCCAAAGCTGGTCAGGATTTCAAGCGTATCGCGAAGCAAGATGTAGATCTTCTCGTTCGAACCGTCTGCCAAAAAAATGTACTTTTGCTGCGGATCTTTCGAAAACGCAATATCCCAGGTCGAGCCGTCGCCCAGAGTACGTTTCGCGATAAACGCCTCCTTCACGAAGGTGCCGTCTTTCTTGAACACCTGGATGCGATTATTGGGGCGGTCGCAAACGTAAAGAAGCCCGTCGTTTGCAAGCTCCGTGCAATGTACCGGGTTGCGGAACTGCTGCGCGGGCGGCGCGTCCGGATCATACGGCCCGAGGTCCGTGTCGTCCGGCTTGTGGCCGTACGCGCCCCAGTGCCGCTTGTATTTTCCGGTCTCGGCGTCGTAGACAATCACGCGATGGTTCCCGTAGCCGTCCGCGACATAAAGTTCTCCTGTGTCCTTATCCACAAACATTTTCGCCGCGCCTTTGAGGTTCTCGGTGTCATTACTCCCCTGGCTCTTCGTGGGATGGCCGATCTGCATTAGGAACTTTCCGTCCTGCGTGAACTTCAGAACTTGGTTGTCATGAAACGGCGCAGGGGCCTTGCCGCGACTGTTTCCCCCAATCCACACGTTGCCCTTGTAATCCACAAGGATGCCGTGATTCGAATCTGGCCAGTCGTAGCCCTGGCCCGGCCCGCCCCAGTGGCCGATGAGGTTGCCTTCTTCGTCGAACTCGAGCACGGGTGGCGCGGGTAGGCAGCATTCCGCGGCAGGTGGATTCGCCTTTGCATAAATCTCCATCGGCTCGAAAGTATTCGTGCGGTGCACAATCCAAACGTGGTCCTGCGCATCCACCGACACGCCAACTGCCATGCCAACGACCCAATGATTCGGGAGCGGCTTCGGCCACAATGGATCCACTTCGAACCGCGGCGCCTGTACTCCGGTCGCTTCCGCCTTCGCTTTTTTCTCCAGCATGACGGAACCGGCCGTCAGCGCCGCGAGGAGCGCCAGAAAAATCCCTCCGACTAGAAAGTTGCGTTTCATGTCTCCTCCTGCTTGTTTGGCACTCATCTTAAAAGCCGAATTCCGAGTTGCGCGTCGCGCCGGTGCCGTTCCTAAGCCTTTGCCTGGCAATTCAGCGTCACTCGTCAGTAGGCGAAATGGTCATCCCGCGTCGCGCGTTGTGGCAGTGTCGTTCAAGAGAATTGCCCACCCAAACGCTCATCCCGGCGGAGGGGTCGCTGTTCGGATTCAACTGGTCTGCGCCAGCCGGAGATTCTAATTTATTTGCCGGGATTCACAAGCATTATCAAGGCTCGCAAAATATTCCGACGAGCGATGTGGAGGGCGGCAGCCTTGCTGCCGCTTTTCTTCGTGTGCCTACATCGCTGTGATCGCTGTGTCGTGAACGAGGTTCCAGGCGCCGCCCAGCTGGCGGGCTTGCTTCGCCGGTGCATTTTGCGGGCGGCTTCGCGTAGAATGCCTATTCCTTTTTTGAAGCCAAGTCGCCTGAGGAGCACAGCACATGAGGAGTTCGACGGGCACGATTCCTAGGCTTGCTAAGAAAGCGGCGGCAGCAGCGCTGCTGGTGGCTGCCGCACCCGCTCTCGCCCAGCAAACCGTGCCGCGCGATCCCGCCGAGCCGCCACAGCCGAGACCGCAACCAAAAATCTTGCCGCGGCCCTTAGGCGCAGTCTCTCGCCAGAGCATCGACGAAAAGTCAATGCGCGTGCTCATCCACAACCTAGTGAGCTGCGGCACGCGCCTGACGCTTTCTTCCTGGACCGACGCGAAGCGCGGCATCGGCTGTGGCCGCGACTTCGTTGTTGCGCGGCTGAACGAAATCGCCAAAGAATCCGGTGGAAGGCTGCAAATCGTCGTGGATAAGTTCGAATCCAAGTCCGAGCGCACCGGCCCCAACCCCGTGCATCTCGAAAACGTCTACGCGATTCTCCCTGGCTCCGACCCCAAGCTCTCGAAGACGGTTTTCATGGTCGTGGGCGACGTCGACTCGCGGCCTTCCAACGTCATGGATCCCCAAGCCGACGCTCCCGGAGCGGACGATGACGGCTCCGGGACCGCCGTCAGCGTGGAATGCGCGCGGCAACTAAGCAAGGCCGCCGCCAGCGGAAAGGCGAATTTTCGCGCAACGCTTCTCTTCGGCGTGCTCTCCGGCGAAGAGCAGGGGCTGCTCGGCGCCTACCGGCTGCTGGATTGGAGCAAAGAGCAGGGCTATACCGTGGGCGCGATGCTCGACAACGACATTGTCGGCGCCGATCCCGCTCCCGGCGGGCCTCATCGAGTTCGCGTTTTCTCCGGCAACGGCGAAATCGAGGACGCCGATTCTCCGGCGCGCGAGCTCGCCCGCGCGATTGAAGAAATCGACGGCCCCAGCGCGATTCGAATGATTTTCCGCCAGGACCGCTATGGTCGCGGCGGAGACCATTTCCCGTTCTACAAAGCGGGTCTGCCCGCGGTGCGCTTTACCGAACCGCTCGAAGATTACCACCATCAGCATCAAACCCCGCGCACGGAAAACGGTGTCGAGTACGGCGACTTCGAGAAATATCTGAACTACACATTCATGGGCAACGTGGCGCGCGACAACGCCGAAGTCCTGCGCCGGCTCGCCATGGCTCCCGCGCCGCCAACGAACGCGCGCCTCAAGGGCGCAGTCACGCCCGACGCGAAAGTCGCCTGGTCCGCCGAAGACGATCCCGAGCGCGCCGGCTTCGAAGTCCTGTGGCGTGAAACGACCGACCCGCGCTGGCGCGTCTATGGCTTTGTTGCGGAGCCGGGCGAGGCGGTCTTGAAAGGTGTTTCCACCGACAATCACTTTTTTGCGGTGCGCTCGGTCGGCAAGAATGGCGCACGCTCCATCGCCGTGCCAACGGAAATGGAACGCCGCGCGCCGCCAGGACCAACGCCGAGCAACCAGTAATCAGTTCACACCACGGGTGACGAACCTGGATAGACGGCAAAAGCGCGGTCCCCGGTCATCGGGAAGCCGCGTTTGTTGCGGCCGAAGGATCTCAAGCGAGCTGCTGGCACGGGACCAGGGGTTCTACAAGGAGAGAACAAGCGATGCGAAAGTCTCTGCATTTGGGTGTTTTCGTCGGGCTTCTCATTTTCGGGCTGGCAACACCGGTGATCGCGCAAGCGCCAGCGCCGGCTCCTGAGCGCGGCGCCAGAGCGAGCGAAGCAAAAGCCGACGAAAAGTGCGACGCCGCGGCAACGAAAGAAGAATCGACCGTAGCGGAGCACTCCATCCGCGTCGGCGGCCAAACCCTCTCCTACAAGGCGACCGCCAGCACCACGTTGCTTAAGAACGACAAGGGCGAGCCCAGCGGCCTTCTCTACTCGGTGGCCTACACCAGGAACGACGTGAAGGACCTCGGCACCCGCCCGGTTTCGTTCTTGTACAACGGCGGGCCGGGCTCCGCATCCATGTGGCTGCACATGGGCGCGTTCGGGCCGCGCCGCGTGTACACGGTGAACGGTGCATTCACTCCGCCCGCACCTTACAAGCTCGTAGACAACGGGGAAACTCTGCTGGACAAGAGCGACCTGGTGTTCATTGATGCTATGGGCACGGGCTACAGCCACGCGGTCTGCAAAGCGCAGGAGAAGGATTTCTTCGGCATAGACGAAGATCTCGAAGCCTTCGCGCAATTCATCGTCACCTACCTGAGCCGCAACGACCGCTGGAATTCGCCGAAATTCCTCATCGGCGAAAGTTACGGCACGTTTCGTTCGGCCGCGCTTGGCAATTATCTGCAATCGCGCGACAGCGTCCACCTGAACGGCATCGTGCTGATTTCCTCCGTGCTCGATTTGTCCTCGCTCACGTTCACGCCCGGTGACGACCGGCCTTACCTCTTCTACCTGCCCAGCTACGCCGCCGTCGCCTGGTATCACAAGGTCCTCAAGAACCGCCCTGCGGACCTTGCGCCGTTCATCGAGGAAGCGCGCAAATACGCGCAAGGCGATTACGCGGCGGCACTATACAAGGGCGCAGGGCTCTCCGCAGCTGATAAAGCGGCGGTGGCCAAACGCCTTTCCTATTTCACCGGCCTCTCCGAAGACTATCTGATGAAAGCCGACCTGCGCGTCACGCTCAGCCAGTTCCGTGCCGAGCTGCAACGCAAGGAAGGTCTTACCACCGGCCGCATTGACGCGCGCTTCACCGGCTACACCTACGATTTGCTCGAGGAAAATGCACAAGGCGATCCCGAGGGACCCGCGGTCGGCGGCGCCTTCACCGCACTCGTCAACTCCTACAATCACGACGAGCTGAAGTTCGGCAAGGACAAGGTTTACCACAACTCCGCGAACGCTTTCGGAAGCTGGAACTGGACGCGCCGCGAGCCGCGAAGATTAGGCTTCCCCGGCGCGCCCAATGTGGATCAGGACTTGGCGCAAGCAATGATCACGAATCCCAAGCTGCTTGTGCAAGTCGAGAACGGCTACTACGACTTGGCCACGCCGTTCTTCGCCACCGAACACACCATGGAGCATCTCGGCTTGCCCGAAGCGCTCCAAAAAAACATCAAGCTCGATTACTACAGCGCGGGCCACATGATGTACCTGCAGGATCAAGACCGCGTCAGCCTGCACAACCAAATCGCAGCCCTCATCGAACGCGCCACGCAACCCTAAGGCGATCGAAGGCCGAACAAGCAACCTCGGCTAGATTGGCGCCTCGGCGACCGGTTGCGCGAACGTGATGAAGTGCCCGCCGGGGTCCTGGACTGCAAATTCCTTCATGCCGTAAAACGCGGTTCGAACGGGCATCACCAGGCGCGCGTCCTTCATCGCGGCGAGGACGGCATCGAGATTGTCCACCTCCAGGTAGAGATACGTCGGCCCTTTGCGCGCTTCCGCCGACATGGACGGCGGCGCGTCCTTCTCCACGCTCGAGTAAGTCTGGTACATCACCTCGACCGAGCCCTTCTGAAAAATCACGAAGGCGAGTTCGTCGCCGTCCGGAACCTCGATGGACTTCTCGAATCCGAGTCGGTCCACCCAGAAAGGGATGAGCGGCTCGAGTTCCTTGACCAGCAGAACCGGGGTGATGCGCTTGACCTTCATGGGTGTTCTCCTGAGTTCGATTGCCGTTGGAAACGGAGAATCGGGATGGCAGGGCGCGACCGCCGAGGGGGAAACCGAGGAACCCGGGTGGAGACGCCGTGGCGCACGGGCGGGTTTTCTCCTTGACCTGACCTTGACCGGCAAACTAGTCTAAGTTAGACTAGGCACTAGTCTAAATTAGACTAGCTGAAAATGGCAAGCAGCAAAACCTTGGAGTCCAGGAGCTTTTATGGCGACGACACGGCAACTTGGCGATCTGCTCGGGATCGGCCCGGCAATGCTGCGCGACTTCGAGATGCTCGGTATCGGCAGCGTCGCGCAACTCGCAAAGCAGGAACCTCGAAAGATGTACGACCGCCTGAACCGGAAAACCGGTCAGCGGCAGGACCCCTGCGTGCTCGACACCTTCTGCGCGGCGGTAGCGCAAGCTCGGAACCGGCGATTGGCGGCGGAGAAGTGCCAGTGGTGGTACTGGAGCAGAAAGAGGAAGTCAGCACATCAATGAACAAGATGCTGAGAAAAGGCAACGGGGACGCCGGGAACACGCGGCGAGTCGAGCACTTGGCTCCGAGAGGACCGTCTCCGGCCGGGCCGCCAGGCCCGAGAAGAGCCAGGAAACTCTGGAAGCTAACCACACCGGACCTGGTGCTGCTTAGTTTGCTTGCCGAGCGCCCGATGCATGGGTATCAGGCGAACCTGGAATTGGAGCGGCGCGAGATTCGAGTGTGGGCAGAGGTTTCGCGGCCCCAGGTGTACTACTCGCTCGAGAAGCTGGCAAGCGTCGGATTGCTTCGGAAATCGGAAACCAAGGAACCAGCAGCAGGGCCCGAGCGCAGCACCTTTGAGACATCGAGAAAGGGCCGCGAATTCCTGGCCAATGCTCTGGAGCGAGAAGATTGGGCTACGCAAAAAGAGCGTCCGCCGTTCCAGACGTGGATTGCGCTCTCCTGGCAGGCGCGGCCCGGTGTCTTTGAAAAGCAGATCGAGCGGCGGCGCAAATTCTTAGAGCGAGAACTGGCACGCGAAAAAGAAGTGCTTCGCTCCATTTTTGAAGAGGTAGGACATCCCTACCATGAGGCGGTGTGGATGGTGAGCTTTTGGATGGACCAATACAAACTAGAGCTGCGCTGGTTGAAAAAACTGAAGCGCGAGCTTCCCCGCCGCGCCTCGGCTCGACATCCCAGTTACACATGACCCAAATGGAGGCGCCTGGCCCCACTCATGCTTGTCCCACTTCCGGCGCAGGACTCTACCTTGCTGGGATGAGTTGGGCGGCAGACGGAGCGGTCCAAACGACATCGCCCTTGTCGTTGTAAAACTGCAGTGAGGGTTGACCGGGCAAGGCTCCATCGCTGGGCATCAGGTACGTGCCGCCCCTCTTTTTTGAGTCGACCTTGGGCGAGAGGCTGAGGCGCGCATAAACGTGGCCGTCGGCGTCTTTGAGGGTGAAGTCCTGAGCTTCGACGGTGCGGACGCGGAGCACCTCCGGTTCGACGCGATCCGGCCTTTCCGCAGCGGCGACACCCTCGGCGTGCCTGGCGCTCAGGAGCAACAGGGAGATAACCAACAGCAGCGCGATCGCGCAGGCGGATTGGCAGCGGCGATTGGCGGCTTCGAGCTTTTCGATGCGAACCGCTAGAGTCTGAACATCTACTTCCGAAGAATTCATGGCCACCTCCTCGAAAACGGGCAGGGCCATCCCTTGGGCGTTGGACGATGGGCGGGTTTCTTCCTGAGCGCAGGGAGCGGGCTGCGTCTCTCCTACCGTCCACACCGCTAATGCTAATCCTCCCGGCCCTGGCTCTCAAGCCGAAGCGGCCCGCCTCAGAAGGCGAGCCCTACACCGCCTCAAAATGGCGCCCATGCCAACCGGAAATGGCAAGCCAGTGGGCACGGAGGCAAAGAATAAGGACCGGGCTTCCCGGCCAGAACGGAGACGCGCAAACCGCGAAAGACCCTCCACTACAAGTTCAGGGAGGCGGAGAAGGAGACGCGGGATTTGCCGGATTCGGCGCGCTCGATGCGCCCGATACGGAAGAATTTTTCGCGGCGCTTCTTGAGATCAGCTTCGACAGGCTTCACAAACTTCGGTGGCACAACCAGAATCATTCCCACGCCCATGTTGAAAGACTGCAGCAGCTCGTCGGTGTCAATCTTTCCGACCTTCGCGAGATATTTAAAGATGGCCGGAACGGGCCAGGAGGCGAGGTCGATTTCGGCTTTGACGCCGCTCGGCAGCACGCGGGGCAAATTCCCCGGGATGCCGCCGCCGGTGATGTGCGCAAGCGCGGAAACCCAGCCTTTTGCGAGGACGCTTTTCAGAGCAGGCGCGTAGCACAGATGCGGCTTAAGGAGTTCCGCGCCGATTTTGTTGCCCACTTCCGCGACGTAGGTTTGCGGTTTCAGTTTTTCGACTTCGAAAACGAGCTTGCGCGCGAGGGAGTAGCCGTTGGTGTGCAAGCCGGACGAAGGCAGCGCGATCAGCGCGTCGCCGGGCTGGACCGCTTTGCCGGTGAGCAATTTTTTGCGTTCGACGACGCCGACGATGAAGCCCGCGAGGTCGTATTCACTTGGCGGATAAAAGCCCGGCATTTCCGCCGTTTCCCCGCCGATCAGCGCGCAGCCGGCTTTGCGGCAAGAGCGGCTCATGCCTTCGACGAGCTGCTCGATGACCTGCGGCTCGAGCTTGCCCATGGCCAAATAATCGAGGAAAAAGAGTGGTTCGGCGCCCTGCACTAGGATGTCGTTGATGCAGTGATTGACGAGGTCGCCGCCGACGGTCGAGTGCACGCCCATCGCCATGGCCACTTTGAGTTTCGTGCCAACGCCATCGGCGCTCGAGACCAGCACGGGCTCTTTCCATTTTTTGTGATCGAGGGCGAAGAGCGCGCCGAAGCTGCCGATGCCGCCGAGCACGCCGGGAGTGAACGTGCGGCTGGCATGATGCCGGATGCGCTGCTTGGCTTCGTCAGCGACGGCGATATTGACACCGGCATCGGCGTATTTCATAGGCGGCGTGACCCTGTGACCCGTGTTCCGTGAAGGCGCAACGCAACGATGGAATGTGGCGTTAAGAAGGCGCGTTAGGAACCGAATGCCGGCCCTAAGACCGGCTGAGCACCCGAATCAGAAAAATGCGAGTCCGAGGACCCGTTCCTGCAAGGACGGTCTAGAGACCGCCACTCCAAACCCAAGCCTTCCCGGTTGGAACCGCAACGCCCCCACAGGGTCAGGGCAAATTCCAGCCGCGAAAGGCTCGCCACTACAAAAACCAAAGCGCCGGGCGGGGTACGGCGCGACTTGCAAAGTATAACTTAACCGGGGCTTCCTCAGAACGTGTGGAAAATCCGCCGCCAGCGCACCTCACCGGGATGCAAGATGGCGTTGGCATAGGCGAAGAAGCGCTCGCGAAACTGGCCCGGCTCCCAGGCTTCCGGCGAAACGTCGAGGGACATGTAGATCATGACCGGCGTGCCGATGATGTCGTTGCGCGGGACAGGTCCCCAGAAGCGGCTGTCATAGGAATTGGCGCGATTGTCACCCATGACGAAATATTTGTCCGGCGGCACGGTGTACGGGCCGTGAAACTCGTACGTCTCGGTGGGACCGGTGGTGTATTTCTCGTTGAGGCGCTTGCCGTTAATCCACACGGCACCGTCGTGAATGTCAATCGTGTCCCCGGGTAGACCGATGACGCGCTTGACGTAATCGGGCGTGTCGGGAGCGAAAGGCGGCTTGAAGATAATGACTTGCTGCCGTTTGGGATTGCGCCACAGAGGAACGTGCCAGTTCGTGAAGGGAATGCCGGCGTCGTAGCCGATGCGGCTCATGATCAGGTGATCGCCGATGAGCAGGGTCTTTTCCATCGAGCCGGAAGGAATGACCCGTGCTTGGCCGATGGCGCCGTTAATCAGCAGAAAAACGAGCCCGACCCAAAACCAGGCGATGATTTCGCGCTGGATTTTCGTTTTCACCGGAAGGTTGGCTTCCGCTTTTTCGACTTTTTTCTTTTCTGTTTTCTCGCTGTCAGCTTTCACGATGCACCACCACCGGCCCTTCTCCGGACCCGGGTTCCCTCTCCATTGTAACCGAAGCTTCCTGTTTACCGTTCGAATTGGACCCGCGAACTTCCAATTGCACAAGATCGGTCGGGTAAACCCCCGTATAGCAAGACGTACAGAACCGGCCTTCGGTGTCGACGACGGCTTGTTTGAGGGAAGAAAGAGAGAGATAGCCGAGAGAATCCGCACCGAGGAATTTGCAGATGTCTTCGGGAGAGTTGGAAGAGGCAATCAACTCTTCGCGCGTGGGCGTATCCACGCCGTAATAGCAGGGGGAAATGGTGGGCGGGCAACTGATCCGCACGTGGACTTCTTTGGCACCGGCGTCGCGGACCATGCGGACGATCTTGCGGCTGGTGGTACCCCGGACGATGGAATCGTCCACGAGCACGACGCGCTGGCCTTCGATGAGGCTGCGCACGGGATTGAGCTTCAGCTTGACGCCGAAATTGCGGATGGCTTGCGAGGGCTCGATGAAGGTGCGGCCGATATAGTGATTGCGAATCAGGCCCATGCGGAAAGGGATTTTCGATTCGAGCGCGTAGCCCACAGCGGCGGGAACGCCGGAGTCGGGCACGGGCACGACGATGTCGGCTTCGACGGGATGTTCGCGGGCGAGCAGGCGGCTAAGCATTTCGCGGCTCTGGTTGACGGACCGGCCAAAAATAATGCTGTCGGGCCGCGAGAAGTAGACGTGTTCGAAAATGCATTGTTGATGCGGCTTTTCGGGCGCGAAGTGGATGGACTCGATGCCGCATTTGGAGATGCGCAGCATTTCGCCGGGCGCGATTTCGCGGACGTATTGCGCGTTGAGCAGATCAAACGCGCAAGTTTCGCTGGCGATGAGCCAGGCGGCGTAGCCGCCGGGGGTCGAGAGCTTCCCGAGGACCAGCGGCCGGAAGCCGCGGGGGTCGCGCACGGCGTAAAGCTCGTCGGTCGTCAGCACGAGAAGCGAGTACGCGCCTTCGAGCTGATTCAGCGCGTCGCCGAGCGCGCCGGAAAGATTGCGGGTTTGCGAGCGTGCGAGGAGATGCACGATGACTTCGGTGTCGCTGTTGGTCTGGAAGATGGAGCCGCGATGCTCGAGTTTGCGGCGCCACTCGGCGGCGTTGGTGAGGTTGCCGTTATGGCCGAGGGCGACTTTGCCCTTGTTGCAATCGATCACGATAGGCTGCGCGTTGAGCAGGGCTTTGTCGCCGGCGGTGGAGTAGCGCGTATGGCCGATGGCAAGACTGCCGGGAAGCTTCGCGAGCACTCCTGGCTGCTGGAAAATTTCTTCGACTTCGCCCATGGCGCGATGGACCTGCAGTTCCGTGCCGTCGCTCGAGACGATGCCGGCGGATTCCTGGCCGCGGTGCTGGAGGGCGTAGAGACCGAGGTAGACAAGATTCGCGGCTTCGGGGTGGCCGAAGACGCCGAAGACGCCACAGTGGTCGTGGAAGTGGTCGTCGAGAATAAGATCTGGTGCGCTCATAAAGCTACCTTTGCACCTCGAAACTCATCTTTCGCACCTCGCCTGTAACCGACCGCGAACACCGCCAGGATCAAAGCGACGATGATTCGCGTGTGCCGAACTTTCATTTTCTGCCGCCTGTGACCGCGCGTTCGAGAGAGTTGGCCCATGCATCGCGAAGTGGCTTGATGGGAGACTCGATCACCGCGCTCCCCTGGTGTTCGATGCGCAATGCCTTATCGCCGGTGACCTGGCCGATTTGGCGCGCTTCAACATGGTATTGTCTCGCAATGGCCAGAAGGGCGGCAAGGCTGTCGGGTGAAACGGAAACGATGGCGCGGGCGCCGCGTTCGCCAAAAAGGGCGAACTCGGCGGGGGCGGAGTCGTTGAGACTGACACTAGCCCCGAGACCGCCCGCGCAAGCGGAGGCCAAAGAAAAAGTTGCGAAGCAGGATTCCGCGATGGCCACGGCGAGGCCGCCGTCAGAAAGGTCATGTGCAGAATCGAGGACGCTTTCCGAAGCGAGGGCGACGAGGCAATCGATGAGACGCTTTTCGGCGGGGAGGTCGATGCCAGGCGGTTGGCCGGCGACGATGGCGGCGATGGTCTTGGAGTATTCGGAAGAGGAGAATTCGCGGGCGAGAGACACGGAGGGACCTAGCCGGGATTCCTGGCTGCGCTCGGAATGACCGGATGCCTGGTTGCCAGGATGGGCCGCAGCAGGCTGCGCCCTTACAAGAGAGTTGGAAGAGGGCAGGTCATGTCGTGCCCCTGCGGATGAGTTGCGAGCGGCCGGGCGAAAGCCCGCGGCTACGTTTCCGGCGGCAAAGCCGTCGAGGAGGATAATGAGGTCGCCGGGGCTGCGGAAGGCGATTTTGAGGACGCGGGAGGGATCGTCGAGGATGCCGAGGACCCCGATGACGGGCGTGGGATAGATCGATTTGCCTAGGGTTTCGTTGTAGAAGCTGACATTGCCACCGGTGATGGGCGTGCCAAGAGCGGTGCAGGCTTCGGCGATGCCATCAATGGCTTCGCTGAATTGCCACATCACTTCGGGCTTTTCGGGGCTGCCGAAGTTGAGGCAGTTCGTGGCGGCAATGGGACGCGCGCCGCTGGCGGCGACATTGCGCGCGGCTTCGGCGACGGCGTGCATCGCGCCGACGCGCGGATTGAGCTGGCACCAGCGGCCGTTGCCGTCGGTCGAAAGCGCGAGGCCCCGCTTGACCTCGTTGGTCTGGGGATCCTTGATGCGCACGACGGCGGCGTCACTGGCGCCGGGGCCGGCAAGCGTGTTCGTGCGCACGGAAGTGTCGTACTGTTCGGTGATCCAGCGCTTGGAAGCAATCGCCGGCGAAGCCAGCAGCTTCAGGAAATTTTGTGCGAGGTTTGTGCCTTCCGGCGCGAATGGGAACCCATCTTCTTCGGATGCGACGCGTGGGGCAGGAGCGGCGAGCGGGCGGTGGTAAACCGGCCCTTCTTCCGCGAGCGGATGCGCGGGAATTTCCGCCGCCACGCTGTCCTTATTTTTTATGCGCGCCAGGCCGCCTTCGGTGACGCGTCCGACAACGACGGCGTCGAGGCCCCACTTTTTGAATACGCCGAGCACTTCCTGCTCGCGGCCGTTTTCCGCGACCAGCAGCATGCGCTCCTGCGATTCGCTGAGCATGATTTCGTACGGCGTCATGCCGGTTTCACGCTGCGGAACTTTCCCCAGATCGATTTCGATGCCTGTGCCGCCGCGCGAGGCCATTTCCACGGTCGAGCAAGTGAGTCCCGCGGCGCCCATGTCCTGAATGGCCACGACCGCGCCGGTTTGCATGGCTTCGAGGCACGCTTCGAGCAGGAGCTTTTCCATGAACGGATCGCCGACTTGCACGTTGGGGCGCTTCTGCCGGGATTCTTCCGTGAATTCGGCGGAGGCGAGCAGCGAGGCGCCGTGGATGCCGTCACGGCCGGTTTTCGCGCCGACATAAATCAGGGGATTGCCGGAGCCTTTGGCCTTGGCGAAAAACAAATCTTCCTTGCGGGCGATGCCGAGAGCCAACGCGTTGACGAGCGGATTTTGCGAGTAGCAAGGCTCAAAGGCGACTTCGCCCCCGACCGTTGGAACGCCGAAGCAGTTTCCGTAGCTTCCAATGCCGCGAACGATCCCGTCGAGGATCCGGCGATTGTTGGCGGCCTGTTCTGGCGTGGTATTTTTACCTGGCGTGATTTCGCCGAATCGCAGGGAGTCGAGAACTGCGATGGGGCGCGCGCCCATGGTGAAAATGTCGCGGAGGATGCCGCCAACCCCGGTGGTCGCTCCCTGGAAGGGTTCGACGTAACTGGGATGATTGTGCGATTCGATTTTGAAGGCGGCCACAAGGCCATCGCCGATGTCCACGACGCCAGCGTTCTCGCCCGGCCCTTGCACGACGAGTTTGCCGCGTGTGGGCAAGCGCTTGAGATGAACTTTGCTGGATTTATAGGAGCAGTGCTCGCTCCACATCACGCTGAAGATGCCGAGTTCGGTAATGTTCGGATCGCGACCGAGGATTTGTTTGACGCGCGCGTATTCTTCGGCGGTGAGGCCATGTTCGGCGGCGATTTCGGGAGTGACGCGGATTTCTGTGGGTGCGGTGGCCATTTTCTAGAGCCAAGCCAGCCCGGGCGCAGCATGCCGCGCCCCTACAAACTCAGGAATCGCCCGAGAGACGGCGGCGCTGCGCTTCATGCGGTTGCCCGCGCTGCCCCGACGAGCGCTTCGACCATGGAGCGGAAAATCACCAGGCCGTCGGCGGAGCCGAGGGCCAATTCGACGGCGCGCTCGGGATGCGGCATCAGACCGGCGACATTGCGCTCGCGGCTGCAGATGCCGGCGATGTTATGCATCGCGCCGTTGGGATTGCCGGCAGCGTCGTTCGAGCCGTCGGGCGTGGTGTAGCGGAAAAGGACTTGGCGATCTTTTTCGAGCGCCGCGAGAGTGGAGTCGTCCGCGTTCCAGTTACCGTCTGAGTGCGCGATAGGAATTTTGAGAATCTGCCCTTTCGACGCGGCGTTGGTGAAAGGCGTGTCGGTTTGCTCGACGCGAATGTAAACGTGGCGGCAGATGAAGCGCAGACCGCTGTTGCGCATCATGGCGCCGGGAAGCAGGCCCGCTTCGCAAAGAATCTGGAAACCGTTGCAGATGCCGAGAACCAGCCCGCCGCTCGCGGCGAATTTCTCGAGCGACTTCATCACCGGAGAGAAGCGCGCGATGGCGCCGGTTCGCAGATAGTCGCCGTAAGAGAAGCCTCCGGGCAGAAGGATGGCGTCGCAGTTCCGGAGGTCTTCGGATTGGTGCCAGATGAATTCGACGGGCTTCTTGAGGACGTTTCCGATGGCGTAAAAGGCGTCGTGGTCGCAGTTGGACCCGGGAAAAACAACGACTCCGAATTTCATGCGGCGGCAGCCCCCTGTGGCACAGCGGGAACTCCTATTTTAGCACAAGTTATTGGGGGGGGGGATGGCACCCGGCGGGAAGCACCGGGGAAAAAAGCCGTCGCCGCCCTATTCATTTTTGCAATTTTGTTGTATCAGACCGTAGCCCATCGGACGGCTCAAACACCGAGCACCGCGGAGACCTTTCGGCGAGGAGGATTCCTTTGCGCGCATTTCGATCCATGTTTTATACCGGGACGGTCGTTCAACTGGTTAGCGTGGCGGTGCATTTTTTCGGAATGACGCGAAAACATCAGCCTGCCAGCGGTCAGGAAAAGATGCTCTACGACCTGATGCACACTTACCGGTTTGATCTGGGAGCGGGTTTTGTACGAACCATGAGTGACTTTCTCTTGGGGTTTGGTTTGGTCTACGGCGTCTTCGTACTATTTCTTGGTTTGATTAATCTGCTGGCGATTCGCCAGGCGGGAGATTCTCGTTTCCTGCGGTCACTTTGCTGGCTGAACGTGATGTGCATGGCGACGGTTGCGGCCATTGCGTTCCAGTTTTTCTTCCTTGTGCCGCTGCTGTTCTCGTTGGTTCCCTTTCTCGCGTTTTTGGGCGCGGGGCTGACCTCGCCTCGGCAGGGTTAATTCTATCGGCGATGTTTTCTCTTGCTGCGGCGCGGACGAGGTTCCTTCTTGATGGTGTGGCGTGAGGACTTCTGCGGTTGCAGCGTGGAAGCGAGTTCGCGGCGTTTCTTGGTGGCCCAGCCCGGTTTATTGATCTGGCGGCCCCGGCCGATTCCCAGGCTATCGTCGGGCACGTTTTCCGTAATCGTGGAACCGGCGGCGACATAAGCGTGATCGCCGATGCGCACGGGAGCGACCAGAACGGAATCACTGCCGATGAAAACGCCTTTGCCGATGTGCGTGGGATGTTTTTGGAAGCCGTCGTAGTTGCAGGTGATGGTGCCCGCGCCGATGTTGGTCTTGGCGCCGACCTTGGCATCGCCCAGATAAGTAAGGTGCGGAACTTTTGCGCCTTCACCAACGATGGCCTTTTTTGTCTCCACGAAATTGCCAACGCGGGCGCCGGGTTTCACCTGGGTGCCAACCCGCAGGCGCGCGAATGGACCGATGCTTGCGCCATCCTCCACGCGGCTCTCGGCCATAAGCGAATGCGCTTCGACCTTCACGTCGTCGCCGATGACGGAATCCACGATGACGCTTCCGGTCCTGACGCTGCAGCGCGCGCCCAGTCTCGTTTTGCCGAGCAGCTGGACGCCCGCTTCGATGACCGTGTCTTCACCGGCGGTCACGTCAGGATCAATCAGGACCGTTTCCGGCAACTGAATGGTTACGCCGGCATCCATCAGCTCGTTGCGCTTCCATTCGCGGAAGATGCGGTCGACTTCGGCGAGGTCGGCGCGCGTGTTGCAGCCGAGAACTTCGCGCGAGTCGCCGGCGACCTGCGCCAGCACGGTTTCGCCTTTGCCGCTCATCACCGCAATGGCGTCGGTCAAGTAAAGCTCGCGGTGCTTGTTGTTCGGTTTCACTTCGGCAAGCGCGGGCCAGAGATTTTCGAGAGTGAAGCAGTAAATCGCGGAATTGATCTCGTTGATTTCGCGCTGTTCGTCGGTGAGCTGCGATTCCTCGACGATGGCCGAGACAGCCGTTTCGGATTTGCAGACGACGCGGCCGTAACCCGAAGGGTCGGCGACCACCGCGGAGAGAATGGTGGCCGCTGCGTTGCCGTTGCGGTGCATGGCGATCAGCGCTTTCAAAGTATCGGTGCGCACGAGGGGAGCGTCGCCAGGAAGGACCAACGCAAATTTCGCGCGGCCAAGGGCGCGCTTCGCCACTCGGACGGCGTGGCCCGTGCCATTTTGAGGATGCTGCAAAACCGTGACGGCCCACAGCGGCTCAACCACGGCGGCGACTTGCTCGCCCTGATGGCCCACGACCACCACGGTGTCTCGCGCTTTGAGCGGCTGGCACGCGCGAACGATATGTTCCACCAAGGTGCGTCCGCCGGCCTTGTGCAGGACTTTCGCGAGGTTGGACTTAAGGCGAGTGCCCTTTCCCGCGGCGAGGACAATTACGGCTAGGTCATGATTAGACATGGTTAGCAACTCATTCTGCGGGAGGCGCAAGTTTTTGGCAATCGGGGGATGGCCGGAGCGCTTCTAAAGGCTAATCGCCGGGAGTGGCCGGAACCGGGGAGAGGGCCGCCTGATAGGCCTCCTCCTCCGCGCGGGCAGCTTCGGACGCTCCACCGGTGGTGATGGTCCACAGCGATGGGTCGGCCAGAAGCCGGCTCACAAGCTGGGTGTGCAAAGAATGGCCGGCTTTGTGCGCTTCGACGCGCGCTAGCAGGGGAAGGCCTGCCAGAGCGAGGTCGCCGATGAGATCGAGGGCCTTGTGGCGGCCAAATTCGTCCGGGAAGCGCAGGGGACCATTCATGATGCCCTCCTGGGTAAGAACGATGGCATTCTCGAGTGAGCCGCCGCGGATGAGGCCCATGGCTCGCAGGGGGGTAATGTCGCGCTCGAAGCAGAACGTCCGCGCGCGGGCAAGCAATTGACGAAAGGTATCCGGCCCAACCAGCATCTCGACTTCTTGCTGGCCAACGAGAGGGTGCGGAAAATCCACATAGCAGCGGACGCGAAACTCCTCGGCCGGGTAGATGCCGATGCGGCGATCGCCTTCGCTGACCTCCAATGGTTTCAACACCTTCAAGTAGCGGCGTTTGCGACGCAGCTTGCGCAGTCCGGAGTGCTCCAGCATTTGCATGAACGGCTCGGCGGAGCCGTCGAGAATGGGAATCTCGATGGAATTGATATCGATGTAGACGTTGTCGATTCCGCAAGAGTAGATGGCCGCGAGAAGATGTTCGGTAGTGGAGAGAAGGACACCCTGCTTCATCAGGCTAGTGGCATAGCTGACGCGCGCGACGTTGTGTCCCTGTGCTTCAATGGGGAAGTTGTCCAGGTCCACGCGGCGGAAAACGATCCCGGTTTCTGCAGGAGCCGGCATGAGGCGCACACACCCATCGACACCGGTGTGCAGACCCACACCCTCAACACAGGATTCTCTGGATATCGTTGTTTGGAACATTCCCCACATTTATTCTAGCATTTTGCTAGCCAGCTGGTAACGGTGTTGTGCTTTATTATCAACGGGTTACAACCCGAGCTACGGTGTCGGAATCGCTTCCTGTGGTAATTACACAACAATCCGCTCCTTTGACGTGTCCGTTTACCCAAACGTCTCATACCAGCGGAGTTTTGGCAGGCTTCCTTTTCGTTTGTTGGCGCGTCCGAACCTCTGGCGGTGCTATACTTAGAATTCGCATTTTTGCAGCAGCGAGGACTGAGCATGAATCGAGCGGCGCGCATAGGCATTTTTTCGTTGTCGGTGTTGATCTTCTGCTATGCGGGGATTGGGCACGTCCTCGGCAGGACGTCCGACGACAAGGCTTACAAATCGCTGACGGTCTACGGCGAAGTGCTGCAGAAGATTCAGCAGGACTACGTCGATGACCCGAACATGCGCACGGTGACCGCCGGCGCGCTCCACGGTCTGCTCGAGTCGCTCGATCCGCAGTCGAGCTACCTGACACCACGGGAATATGAGGAATACAAAAAGAAGATCGGCAACCCCGGCACGGGGGAAACCGGATTGACGCTCAGCAAGCGCTTCGGATACATCATCGTGCTGTCGGTGCTGCCGGACAGCCCCGGAACGAAAGCGGGGATTCGTAGCGGCGACTTGTTGGAATCGATTGGCGGGTTTACAACGCGGGACATGTCGGTGGGACAAGCGCTGAACCTCTTGAATGGCCAGCCGGGCTCGGGCATCAAGGTATCCGTGATTCGCCGCGGCAAAGCCACTCCGGACGAAGTGGACCTTGTGCGCGAAAAGCTGGCGACTCCGAAATTGATGGTTCAGAAAGCGGACGCGGACATCCTGGTGATGCGGTTTCCGTCGCTCGACGCCGGACGCTCCGAAGAAGTGCGCAACCGGCTGCTGGAGGCGGAGAAGCAGGGAGTCCACAAAGTGATTTTGGACTTGCGCGAATGCGGGCGCGGCCCGGTTTCGGAAGCCGTTTCCATCGCGCGGCTCTTGATTCCGTCGGGAACTCTGACCACCTTGCGTGGCCAGACGGTTTCGAGCCAGGTCATCTCTGCTGAGCCCAAGCAAGTGATTTGGAAAAACCCGGTCTCCGTGCTGGTGGACACGACCACTTCGGGAGCCGCAGAGGTGCTTGCTTCCGCCATCCAAGCCAATCATCGCGGCGACGTGGTGGGAGAGCGCACGTTCGGCCTGGCTTCCGAACAGAAGCTGATTACCCTGGACGACGGAGCGGCCCTGATCCTGACCGTGGCGAATTATTACAATGCGGACGGGAAATCGATCCTGGAAGCAGGCGTTACACCCACGGAAATTGTGCGCGCTGAAGGGCAGGATGATTCTGACTCAGGGGAGGACGATGCCGCGCCCGCGGCGGGTCCGAAAGAACCGGGATGGGGACCCCGCCCGCTTTCTCCGGAAGATCCCATCTTTCACCGTGCCCTCGACTTGCTAAAGGCACCGGCGCCCGCGAAGAAGGCTGCTTAATAACGAAGTGCGGCAAGTACGAGCTGGTGTAGAGCGGGCCTTCACGTCTGGCCCTGCGTTTTGCATCGTTTTCGTTTTGGCGGTTTTTTTGTCCCTTCTGGCATCGGGCTGCAAGAAATCACAGCCCTTGACTCCCGCAAGAATCCACGCGATCACCAGGGAACTCGCTAACGCCGCCCATTCTGCCGCGCCAGCAGGAACTCAGATTCGAATGGATCTGCAAACCTCCGAGAAAAGCCCACAAGCTGCCGATCATTTGGAGATCACGCTTTTGTCGGATGGGCTCGATGCTTCGCGGTCTGAGACTTCGAAGATCGAACGCTCCCTGGATGACGTGGCGACGCGCAACGGCCTGACAAGGAATGCTTTGCTGTGCCGCGATGGAATTTGCTTCTATTACTCGAAATCCGGCAGGCAAACCCATTTGGTGCATATCCACGCGAGCGCCAAGCTTCCTCTGCGCGGCAACACTCCAGGCCGATCAAACGGGGCGAAGCTTGCCATTATTCTGGACGACCTGGGAAACGACCGCCGTGCCGCCGACGAGATCTTTGACCTGCCTTATCCGCTCACCCTTTCCGTTCTGCCGCATCACGAGCACTCCCAGGAAATCGCCCAGGAAGCAGAGCGCCGGGGCTATCAGGTGATGCTGCATCTTCCGATGCAAGCCGTGGCCACCGAGAAGCCGGAGGCGCGGGAATTGCGCCCGGGCATGCCCGCGGGGGAAGTGTCCAAGCTGGTTAACCAGTTTCTTCAAGACACTCCGGGGGCTGTAGGGGTAAACAACCACCAAAGCTCGGAAACCACCTCCGACCCAGCGCTGATGCGAGAACTGATGCCCGTGCTGCGCGACCATCATCTCTTTTACATTGACAGCCGCACGACGGCGGCGACCGTGGCTTACGAAACGGCGCAGAATTCGCGCGTGCCGTCAGCGTTTCGGAATGTCCCTTTTTTGGATGATGTTACCGAGGTTGGCGCCGTCCGCAAGCAACTGGAAATGGCGCTGCGCGGGGCGCGAGAAAAAGGAGAGGCTGTGGCGATTGGCCATCCGCATCCCGCCACTCTTCAGGCGCTGCGCGAGGTGCTTCCTACCGCGCAGTCAGAAGGAGTACGCCTGACGTTCGCGTCGGAACTCGTGCACTAAGCCGCGGTCGGCGTTTGAGGCTCGCCCGCCGCGTGTTTCTTTGCCGGAAAGAGAAAATGGATCAGCAACGCAGAGATGGCCATGGTCAAGAACCCGAAGACGCTTCCCTCGGGCCCAATGCTTCCTCCTGTCAACCAGGTTGGCCCGCTCAGCACCGCACTGGAGAGATGGTGGTCAAAGACGAAGCCGCTATCGGGAACAGAGAAAAGAAAGGTCTCCCCAAAATCAAAGGCGGCATGCCAACCCACGGCCAGCCAGAGATTTCCCGTTCGCCGCAGGGCGAACGCGAAGACCAGGCCGGTGACCACGACATTCGCAACTCCGACGATTCCTTCTCCCGGGTTTCTCCAGTGAGCGGCACCAAATAGGACGGACAGACACACGGCGCCAGGCCAGAAGCCCATCCCTCGCGTCAAGGTGTATTGGACATATCCGCGAAACATGAATTCTTCGGAAAAGCCCACCAGAAGGAACGCAACGGCCCACAGCAGTCCCCAACCAATGAGACCGGCGCCGTCGAGGGCCAGGCGTCCAAAAGAATATCCGCCAAATGCAGCAATCAACCCAACCAGCAAGCTCACTTCGCACAGACCGAGAAAAATGCCTTGCCAGAACAGTTTCCCAAAAGTGTGGCGCAAAGGAAGACCGTAAACGCCCGCCGGGAGGCGTTCCAAGCGCGCCATCACAAGAGCGGCGCCGTAAACGGCTGCGAAACTCACTAGTTCTCCGAGCGCCACCGATTGCGGCGAGTACGAGCCTCGCCGGTATCCACCGAGAAGCAGGACCACCATCGCGAGCGGATACCAAATCATGAGTCCAAACGCGGTGTACAGGAGCAGGCTCCAGCCGGCGCGCAAACCATGCTGGTGAAAGAAGATTTTGCTTGCCAACCCTTGCGGTGGCGGGGACGGGAAGGCGGGAGTTGAAGATTCGCGGGCAGATTCAGGCATGGGCAGACCTGTTCAACAAGCGCAACCTCAAAGGCGAAGCGATTCTATCTCAGTCCAAGAGGTTTCTGCGGATGGTTGCAAAGGAGTGGAGCTATCGGTGAAGCGGAATTTCAGCGGCTCCAAGAATCCGCAGGCTGTTTTTTTCCTGTACGAAGGCGACGGCTTTCAGATTGTCCCGCTTCCATTCGTTGCGAATAGGAATAGCCGCGTCTCCTGAAAACGCAACATCGCGATCGGGCTTGGCCTCGCCGACCTTTCGCATCGAGCGAACGACCGCAGCGTGACTCAATTCATGGCCGGCATTTTCGCCGCGCGTCACCGAAGAGTGCAGACCGGTTTCCGTAATCGCCAGCCACACTTCGGCCGCGCCGCCTTTGGCGGAGGGGGCGAGCTTCCCGATTTGCACGGAAAAGTTCTCCGAGCCCGGTTTGTCTGAGGGCCCCTGAGATAAGCTCACGGGAGTCCTCGCCTTGGCCGATTCCTGGACAATCGCTTGGAGCGCCAGTTGCGGACGTCCGCCCGAGCATTCCACGCTGCCGTCCACTACGATTTGCGGGGTGTACGGGTTTTTATTCCCAAGCACGCCCGCGTAGGCGTCCTGCCGAATCGTCCAATGGTGGGAAGAAAAGGGGTCGCGCCAGCCCTGGTCGTCCCAGTAATCGACATGTTCCTCAAGCGCGACGATCTGAAGGTTGTGCGCCGGACCTTGCTCGGCCAACTTTGCCAGAAAGGCATCGGCCGGAGGGCAGCTGGAGCAGCCTTCTGAGGTAAACAGTTCGACAACCACCGGGGCTGCCTGCGGTGCAGGAGGTATGGAATGCTCTTGCGAGCTCAACTCTAGAATCCCGAACGCGACAAGGATCAAGACCGTGGCAGCCACTGGCAACTGAGAGACTAAGGCCTTCATGACATCCCCATGCAAATCCACGAAGCTATACGATACTCGCAAATGAGAAAGGTTACCGCTGGAAAAAGCACACCAAAATGGAAATGGAAACAGCCTAACCGTTATGATAGAGTACATGAGTTATGTCCCTCCGCCACGGACCCGCGCTCCGGTTCATCGGCGGCCGTCTGGCGCTCGACTTTGTTAACGGCGTTCCCCGGAGAGCGGAATTATCCTGGGACCAACTCGTTGCTTTCCTGGAATCGGCGCGAATCGTGACCCCCGAGCGCGGCGGTGAACTCCTCGCCCTTAGCCGTTCCGACCCTCAAGCGGCCGCGTCGCTGCTCGGCAAAGCCCAGCGGCTGGCCGCGGCCCTTCGCAAGGCGTTTGATGCGGTTCTGCACCGCCAAAAAATCCTGCGCGAGTGCATCGAGCCCGTGAACGAGATCCTCCGCATCACGGAGGGGCACGACGAACTGGTTGCTGCCGGCGATGGCTGGGAGATGCAGTTCGTGGCAAGCGAAAGCGGGCTGGAGTGGTTGCTTGCCGCGGTAGCGCGTTCGGCCGCCGAAATCATTGGGGAAGGTCCGCGGGCGCGTCTCCGCCTGTGCGCCAATCCGAGGTGCGGCCTGTTTTTCTACGACACCTCGCGAACGCACCGGCGGCGTTGGTGCTCGATGACCGTCTGCGGGAACCGGCACAAGGTCGCCGCGTTTGCGCGCCGGCACGCTTCGGTCCGGCACGCAAAACCCTGACAATCGCGGCAAGCGCGCTCCCCCAGGGTCAGGGAACGTACTTGGGTTTCTGGCCTTTGGACCACGGGTCGTAGGTGTGGGCAAAGACCAGACGCTCGGCCACCGGAGGATGCGAGTAAAGCCAAAAGGTAATGAACGGCGGGGGATTCGGATCGGACAAATCGAGATCCCCGAGAACCTGAAAGGCGTGCGCTGCTACCTCCGAGGAATTCTGAATCAATCCATGAGTGATTTCGAGCGCGTAGACGTCGGCGGCATGCTCCTGCATCCGGGTGAACCAATGGATGGCGGGCGACGAAAAAAACAGCAGGACTTGCAAGAGTAGCAACAGAACGACGAGAGAGGCCCAGTCTTCGGCGCCTGAGATTTTCCACTCGTGGCCCCAGCGCTCGAGCGCCCAATGGAGTCCACGGAAAAGAAGATAGAGAGCGATCAGAAGAGCCGCAGCTCCTGCGAGGAAGCCCTTCACCACGTGCCCCAAAACATAATGGCCGAGTTCATGGCCGACGACGAACAGCGTTTCGTCATTCGACGTCTTTTGAATCAGCGTGTCCCAGATGACCACGCGCTTCGATGCCCCCAGGCCGGTCACGTAAGCGTTGACCTCGTTCGTTTTTTGACTCGCCACCATCAGAAACATGCGTTCTGGCGGGATGGGAACACCCGCGCGCCTTGTCAGTTTTTCGATGGAAGCGACCAAGTCCGCGTGCTGATTGCTCAACGGCTCGAATTTGTTGAACAGCGGATCGATTACCAACGGCGTGATCACCAGCAGCACGAACAGAATAAGGACCGCGGGCGGCCAGAAGTACAGCCACCAGCGCCGCGGACTAAATCGCATCACCGCAAATAGAACCAGCACCACCACCAGCCAGAGCGCCAGGCTCACGAACTGCCCCTTGGCCCAATCCCAGAACCACGAGCTCCAGCCTTGCACGGATTGTTCGTAATACAGAGAAAGCCGGTGCCAATAGATTCGCACGGGCAGGCCCAGCACTCCGACCAGCAGGCGAAGAAGGGGAACGAACACTAGCCCTTGTACCCAGCGGTTTTCACTGGCGCCTTCCGCGAGGTCTCGCAAGCGCGCGGCAATTCCCAGCCGAAGGATGAGGAACAAGAAAATGCCGCCTAAAATATAAGACACAAAATAGAGCGTATAGTCCGCGCGGGAGTAAGCCACCGCTTTCTTATATTTCTCGTGCGAGAGAGTGTATTGCTCGGTCTTCGCCTGGTCGGGTGTGTTGGTGACCAGCGGCGGAATCTCATTGGGAGGGGGCAGCTGCGAGGAAGTCTGAGCCACGCGTTCCTGCATCAAGGAAGAAGGCTGCGGATTCCCGATGGAGCGCGGGGCAGAAAGCGCTGGGAAAACGATCAGCGCGGAGAGAGGCAGCACGACACGGGGACATCGATTCCACCGCCTCATAAATGTGTCCTGAAGTTTATGTCAAGCAATCCGAGCATAGAAATCGTAGCAGCCAAAACGTGCCGCGAGTATGCCGCACCGCCTTTTCGAGTGCAAGAAATCATCCCTGCCATTGGACGGAGGGGCCGGCAAGAACGTTTCTCGGACGAGAGAACGCAAGGTCGTTACGGCACGGTAGCCGGATGAGCGGTTTTGAGGCCATAGTTGCGGACGGCACCGGTAGTCGCAAGCCCAAGGTGAACGAAAGAAGTCCATCGTTCCAGCCGGTGATGTCCATAACGGTGAAAGAGATAGGAAGCGCCGACGGAGACGCCGGTTGCTGCGGCTTCGACAGTTGCAAAGGCTCGGTGATTGTCTACGATATCGTTGGTGAGAAAAATCTCTTGCCGGCCGCGGCGGCGCATGTTCAGGGTTGAAAAGTAGTCGAGCGTGCGCGCCCCGCCAACTCCCGCAAACAACCAGCGATTCTCCTTGTCCCAGAAGCGGTGAGGCGGCCAAGCATCTTCCTTGAGGGGCTTGCTCGTGGCGGTGGGGTCTTGGACCACCCTTGAGGGACACGGCTCCCGCTTCGTGGCTTCTTGTGCGCCAGCCGCCCTCACAGCCGCAAACGGAACAAGAAGAAGTAAGCTGAAAAAGTGGATCCTTTGCGAGGTGGTCACATTCTGGCCTGTCGTCCTACTTCGCTCCAGGACTGCGTCTTATCACAGTTGCGGCACGAATCGTATGGCAAAAACGCGTGCAGGCTCTGTTGCCGAATTGGCAACGCCGCTTCCCAGCACGTTGTCATTCCTTTTCCTTGCAGGTATCTTCAAATTTGGCCCAGCAAGTATTTGCAAGGAGTACCCATGCCGCGCTCCATACTTTTGCGATCCGTCATCGCTGCTGTTGTCGCCGGCGTGATGGTCCCTGTTGTTTTGGCTCAATCGCAGGATTCTCAATCCGTCGCCGAAGCCGCCCGCCGCGCTCGCGAGAAGAAAAAGGATTCTTCGAAAGCCACGAAGGTGATCACCGACGAGACGTTGGATGTGAAAAAGGGGGACGTACAGAGTGCCGTTGCCGAGGAGCCTAAGATACCCGGCGCACCGGATACGAAGACCCCGGCTGGTGCCGGCGGGCCTAACGCCCCTCCGGCGAGCGCCGCCGCCAAAGACGAAAAGCGGGAAAAGCTAAAGAAGGAACTGACGGAATTGAAGGAACAGATCAAACAATCGCTGATGGACCTGGATCTTCTTCAACGCGAAAACCGTCTGGATCAGGACGCTTACTATTCACAGTCTAACTATGGAAGCGACACAGCCGGCAAGCAAAAGCTCGACGGGGAAAAGCAGCAGATAAGCGACAAGCAGCAAGAAGTCGCCCGCCTAAAAGCGAAGCTTGCGGATTTGCAAAGAGAAATGGGCGAATCCTCATCCTCGCAGCCTTAACGGAATAGGACGTTGCCATCCTAGCCTGCTTGCTCTGCGCGATTTCCCGCGCGGAGCCTTAGTCAATTCCGTGAATCCGCAGGCTGACCAGCTTGTCGATGGTCAGGTCCTTCATGCCGCGCGACTGCAGTTTGCTGATGAATTCCGGCGTGACTCCGTGAATCCGCATGGCAATCAGCTGATCCGGCTCCGGATGCGAGTATCCCAGCTTTTGCACCTGGCTGATGAACTCCGGCGAGACGCCGTGAATCCGGAAGGCAATCAGCCTGTCCAACTCGACATGGTCGTAGCCGCACTTCTTCAAATCCGCCATCCACTCTGGGGACGCACCGTGGATTCGCATGGCGATGAGCTTGTCCGGGTCGGCCTCGTAGCCAGCCTGACGAACGCTGCGCACCATCTCCGGCGAAACGCCGTGGATGCGGAACGCAATCAGTTTGTCGCTGTCGGTCACGATCAACCCCGCGGCTCGAAGATCGGAGACAAACTGCGGGGAAACTCCGTGAATCCGGAAAGCAATGAACTTGTCGCTATCAGAAAGATTCACGCCGGAAGAGCGGATCTGATCGATAAATTCAGGCGTCACGCCATGAATTTTGAAGGCCATCAGCTTGTTCGTATCCAGACCCTGCAGATTCTTTGATTTAATTTCGCGCGCGAACTTCAGGCTCACGTCGTGAATGGCCATGGCCCATTGCTTATCATCGTCGATGCCTGCGAAACCAAGGGCTTTCATTTCTTGCGCGTATTTTGCATCGGGGATGAAATGGAACAACCCCGCGCCCTCGCCGTCCTTCACGTATCCTTCACATTCGAATCGGCCCGCATCTCGCGTGATGGTGAAATGCACGTCCTGGCGGCCTGGCTTCGAAAGATCCAGGCCCGTAAGTTCTTTCACTTCCCAGTTCGAGCTCGAATGGAAGTGATGGCCGCCGCGCGAGTCCATAATCGACACTTCCACTTTTCCCGGTTCGTCCGAGCGGTGAATGGTCCAATCCCCGCTTTGCGTTTGGCCACGCAGCACCGAGGTCAGCCCGAATGCCGCGCCAGCCACGATAAGAATCAGCCCCATCATGCGATTGAAGTTCATGGTACCTCTCCGGTTTCCGTCTTCTGCCAAACCTAGAAAACGTCCGCGTGCTTCAGCGCCATCAGTTTGTCCAGCGTCAGATTTTGAAACCCGTGCTTGCGTGCCTTCTCGATGAATTCCGGTGTAATCCCTTGCACTTTGGCGCCAATGAGATCATCCACGTCGAGATCCTTGAATCCGGCCGCTTGCATGGACTTTACATATTCCGGAGTGATGCCCTGCACCTTCATCCCCATCAGTCCGTCCACGTCGGGTTTCAGGCCGGTGGCCTGCATGGCTTTGACATATTCCGGGGTGATTCCTTGCACTTTCATGCCTATGAGTTCGTCGGTGTCGGGTTGGAATCCCAAAGACTGCATTCCGCGAACATATTCCGGCGCAATCCCTTGCACCTTCATTCCGATGAGGTCATCGGGGTCAGCCTTGAGGCCCAGTGCCCGCATTTCCTTCGCGTATTGCGGAGTGATGCCCTGCACTTTCATGCCGATCAATTCATCGGTGTCCAAATTGGAAGCGGTGCTACGCATTTCGCGGATGTATTCCGGGGTGATTCCCTGCACCCGCATTCCGACCAATTCATCTACCGTGGGGGTCATCCCCAGGTCGTGAATTTCCTTCACATACGCGGGCGTGACGCCCTGGATCTTCAGCGCAATCAGCTCGTCGACGCTTAGGTTCTTCAGTCCTACGGCGGCCAGGTCATCAATGTACGACTGCTTCGTATTCGCGGCGATGTTAAAGAGATAGAGTTCATCGCTAGACTTCGGCTGCTCTTTGTCTTTGTTCTTATCCTGATCTTTGTCAGCCGGTTCGGTTGAGGCGAACTGTCTTGCCGAAGTCGAAGCATTTGCCGGCCGCACTACGATCGTGCTTCCTTGTTCTTGCCCAACGGCCAAGTTCCTTTGCGCCTGATTCGCGCTTGTTTTACTTTCGAGCGCGGCATGCGCCACTCCGAGGAATGCGTTGCCGGCAAGCATCGCTCCAGCCAGGCAAACTACGCCGACGGCCATGCCCGCCATACGGAATTTTGCGGTCGTCCCATCGAGTCCCAGCAACCGGACTACGCGTTGCGAAAGCGGGCTGCGGTTTGCCGCCATCATCAAAGGAGGAGCGGTGCGCCATTCCGCCATCAGCGTAAGAGCGCGCGCATAGTTCACCGCATCGCCGCAAAGCGCAACGGCCTCGTCATCGCAGCAATGCTCCCGCTCGATTCGAATCCGCTGGCTTACCCACCAAACCGCGGGATGGTAGAAAAGCAGCGTCTCCACGGCAATCTGAAAAAGATTCACAAAGCAGTCCAGCCTGCGAATGTGCGCCAGCTCGTGCGCGATCACGGCTTCGATTTGCTCCTCGGTCAGGCCGCTTAACGCCCGCACCGGCAATAGCACGACCGGGCGAAGCCATCCGAATGCCGCCGGAGCATCCACGCGGTCACATTCGCAATACCGGATGACGCGTTCGAATCCCATCTTGAGTTGCAGCGCGATGCATTTCAGATAAAGCTCTCGCCCGACGGGCTTGATCTCTTTGCGCCGCATCCGTTCCATCAGGATCAAGCCCCCCGCCGTACGCAAGCTCAACACCAGGACTCCCAGGAACCATGCCTCCACAAAAAGGATGACCGCGGGTTGGTTTGTTCGAGTAGCGAGCGACGGGGCGCTCGGACCTGGTGTGACGGATACGCCTTCGACCGGTTTCGCCGCGCCGGCGGACATTCCCTGCGCCCCGAATCGAACGGCCGGATCCTTGGGCTGCCTCAAATCGCTGAAGGTGATCACCGGCGCGGCCATCATCAGCACGAGCGTAATCACCGCGAGGGCATAGCGGGTGGCCGCCTGCCGGCACAGCGTGTTCGCCAGGGTAAAGAGCGCCGCCAAAGCCGCTCCTTGCCATACAAAGTGGAGCAGCGTCCAGCCAAGCGCTTGCAGTAATTCGGGAGAGATTCCGTGCGCCAGGGTTGTCATCGGTTTCTCCTCTCGTATTCATCGAGTAGGCGGCGCAATTCTTGCAGTTCCTTCCGGGAGGTTCGCCGGCCCTCGAGGGCATGAATCATTAATTCGCTGGCCGAGCCTTCAAAGACGCGTTGCAGGACGTCGCCCACAAGTTGACGTTTGGTTTCCGTTGCCGGCTGACAAGCTTCATAGACGTGGGCGCGCCGCCCTTCGTCTCGGCGCACCGTCCCTTTCGCGGTCATAATCTGCAGAAGTTTCAGGACCGTGGTGTAGCCGAGGTCCTTCTTCTCGCTCAGCGCCTCGTGGACTTCGCGGACCGTCGAAGGCCCGCGCGCCCACAGCACGCGGAGGATTTCGAGCTCCGAGGCGGTTGGCTTTTGAAAAGGTTCCTTGAACATGGCGGGAGGCTACTACGAAGAGTTTCGTAATGTCAACGAAAATCTTCGTAGTTTTAAGGAACGCGATCGCGCGCTCGGACGTTCGAGGTGCGCTGAGGGGGTCGTTTTTACTTGGGCTCGAGCACCAGGGGCAAGCCGTTCTTGGGATTGCCTATGACCACCACCTTGGCGTTTGCGCTGGTCGCCAATTTCTCAGTTGCTTCGATGCCTTTCCACTCGAGCAACTGATTGCTGATTCCCGTGGCCACAATCTTCTGGAAGTCCGCGATGCCCTGCGCCTCGATGCGCTTGCGCTCCGCCTCCTGTTTTTCTTTTTGCAGGATGAAGTTCATGCGAAGCGCATCCTGTTCGGCTTGCTGTTTGGCTTCGATCGAGCCTTTTAGCATGGCCGGCAATTGCACGTCGCGCAGCAACACGTTTTCCACGATCACTCCGTGCGGGGCCAGTTGTTTCGTCAGGCGATCTTGAATTTGTTGCTGCACCAACTCGCGCGCATTGGTATAGAGCGCGTTCGCCGTGTGCGCCGACGTGGACGCGCGAATCTCTGAGCGCAGCATGGGCTCCACAACCTTTTCTACATACTCAGGCCCTACGGATTGATACACCTCGGCGGCCTTGCTTTTGTCCAGATGAAACAACAGCGAGGTATCGAGCGCGAGCATCAAGCCTTCGTTCGACGGAACGTTTGCGCTCTCTTTGACGGATTGCGTTTGGATCGAAAGTTTTTGCACCGACTTCAACGGGTTGACCAGATGAATTCCCTCACCCAACGTTTCCCCGGTCACTTTGCCGAAGAGCGTCAGCACCCCCACGTTTCCCGTGGGAATCGACGTTGTGCTCGCCATCAACAGGATGAACAGCACGATCAGAATCCCAAGTTGCAGGATCCTTTTTCCAACCCCGCTCAGGTTCGGCAGGGGCGCACCACCACCGAGTTCAAACCTTGGACTAGGCATTTTTCCCTCCGTCTTGCGGCTCGTCGGCGTGCGAACGGAGCCGCACCACCCTCATTCCTTAATACGCAGAAGTGCGCCGCCCATTTCCCGGCGACTTCCGCGGCTCCTTGCTGCGCGTGTGTCGAGTGCCGTGCCCTCGGCCAGCCAGGAATTCGCCGAGAGCAGCCATCGTTTTCCACAGCTGCAACCTTACCACAATATCTTGTGGTGTTTTTCTCTTGACACCAAAGGGTGCTCGCGGCAGAATGCGCCATCAAGTTCGCTGTTCCCGCGCGGCCCCCTGTTTGGTGGCGTGAGCCGTGGATCTCAGGCCAGGTGTTCTCCTTCGCGGGGGGACCGCGGAACGCAGCAGGGCTGCCAAGGGCTCCGCGATTTCGCCGCGCGGCTGCCAGTGTGGTTGTCGGCCGTGAAAATGCGGCCTCTGAGGTGAGACTATGCAGTACTTGCCCGGCTTGACCGTGCAATGCATCAATCCGCTTTGCGAGGCCCGCGGCCATTGGCTCCGCGTGGATGTCACCGCCCCGGTTGCGAACGACGGTCGCTGCCCCTGCTGTGGGGATTTTCTCCGCAACGTTCCGCCGCCGCTCGGCCCGCGCCTCCGCATGCGCCCGCGCCCGCTGGCGGCGCGGCCGCTCCGTCGACGGCCGCGGTAAACCAGAGATTGCGATAGCCCGGCTCCGCGATTACCCTGTCGTCCCTTTTGCGGGATTTGTTCCGCGGGCCGAAAGAAGGCAAGTTCTGACGCCTTCCAACCAAGTCCATCGCTGAGCAGGCCGCTTCCAATATCCGCGCTGCTGGATTCACCGTGGAGGTCAAGCCCGGAGCCAAAGGGAAATGATTGGCTCTGCTGGGCACGCGCCGCATGGTTCCTGGCATTGCTTCGGACGATAACTTAGCCTTCAACGAGGCCTTTTTCGAGGATTTCCTCGTCGCTGAGCCACAGATCGGGGATGTTGGCGGAGCCGAGGCGGAGGATGTCTTCGAGGGCGCCGCGCACTTCGCGGAGATGGAAATCCACGCCGATGCGCTCGAGCAATTCAATCAGCTCCTGCGCCCCCACGGCCTCAACCGGCTTCGGGCGGATGCCGTTCTGATTCACGCGATGAAACGTCACTACGTAAATGGCCTGCGGGCCGGCCCCATGGCGGTCAATGTGGAGGAAACCCCGGGTTTTGGGCTGGGCCGGGGCGAGCCGCGCTGCCACTCCTGAACCGGAAGGGTGTGCGCTCATCGTGTTGGGGTTCTCACGGCTTGCCCGAGGTTTCCTTTCTTTGGATTTGGCTCATCCCGGATTTCGCTTTGTGAGATCGGCGCTCAGCTGCAGCCGCTGGTGCTGCCGCAGTTTTCGCATTTGTAGCAAGCGCCGTTGGGCACCATCAACATGCCGCACTCGGAGCAAGTCGGCGCGCCTTCCTGAGCGTTGGTCGGTTTCATAGTGGACGAGGGCGCCGGAAGAGAAGAGAGCGCGGGGAGAATCGCCGGGGCCGGAACGGCAGGCCCGGAATTCTCGGCATGCGTCGCGCCGCCGCTGAGTTTTAGGTAGTCGGGAGAAATAAAGCGTCCCCCGAGCCACCGCGCGATGTAATCCAGAACGGACGAAACGAAACGGATGTTCGGATTCGCGGTGATGCCCGAAGGTTCGAACCGCGTGTTGAGCAGCTTGTCCACGAAGACCTTCAGCGGCACGCCGTATTGCAGGCCCAGGGAAATGGTCATTGCCAAGCCGTCCATCACGCCGGAAAGCGTCGACCCTTCCTTGGCCATCTTGATGAACACTTCGCCCGGCCGGCCGTCTTCGTACATGCCCACGGTGATGTAGCCCTCGTGGCCGCTCACGCTGAATTTGTGCGTGACCGAGGCGCGTTCGTAGGGCATTTTTTCGCGCTGGGCGCGCGCAAAGAGTTCGCGTTGCACCGGCTCCACGGCTCGAGCAACCGGTGCAGCTGCTGACTTCTTTTCTTCCTTCTGGGCATCCTTGGCCGCGCTGAGGGGCTGTGAACGTTTCGAATTGTCGCGATAGATGGCCACCGCCTTCAGCCCCAGGCGCCACGATTCGAGGTAAGCGTTCGAGATGTCTTCGATGGTCGATTCCTCGGGCATATTGATGGTTTTCGAGATGGCGCCGGAGAGGAACGGCTGCGCGGCCGCCATCATCTTCACGTGCCCGGTCCAGCTGATCGAGCGCCCGCCACCCTGCGGCGCGAGTGAGCAATCGAATACCGGCAAGTGTTCTTCTTTCAAGTACGGCGCGCCTTCGATTTTTCCATTCTTATCAATGTAGGAAACGATTTCGCTGGACTGTTCGGATGTGTAGCCGAGCTTCAGCAGCGCTTGCGGAACCGTGTTGTTGACGATCTTGATGAGTCCGCCGCCGACCAGCTTCTTGTATTTCACCAGCGCCAGGTCCGGCTCGATGCCGGTCGTGTCGCAATCCATCATGAAGCCGATCGTGCCGGTGGGCGCAAGCACGGTGACTTGGGAATTCTTGAAGCCGAATTTTTCGCCGTGCTGCAGCGCGATGTCCCAGGATTCCTGCGCCGCCAAAAACAATTCCGGCTGGACGTGCTCCGGCGGGATGCCGCGCATGGCTTCGCGGTGCATGCGAATGACGTCCAGCATCGGATCGCGGTTGACTTGGTAGCCGGGGAATGCCCCCATGCGCTCGGCGATGCGCGAGGACTGCGCATAAGCTTCGCCGCACATCAGCGCGGTGACCGCACCGGCCATGTCGCGGCCCTCTGCGGAGTCGTACGGCAGCGCCATGGACAGAAGCAACGCGCCGAGATTCGCGTAGCCCAGCCCGAGCGGGCGAAAAATGTGCGAATTCTCGGCAATCTTCGGTGTTGGATAGCTGGCATTGTCCACCAGGATTTCTTGCGCGGTGATGGTCACATCCACGGCATGCCTAAACGCCGGCACATCGAACTGGCCGCTGGTGGTAACGAACTTCATCAGATTCAGCGACGCGAGGTTGCACGCGGTATCGTCCAGGAACATGTATTCCGAGCAAGGGTTGCTGGCGTTGATGCGCGCGGTGGACTTGCAGGTGTGCCAGCGGTTCACCGTGGTGTCGTACTGCATGCCTGGGTCGCCGCAGTGCCAGGTGGAGTCCGCAATCTTCATCATCAGATCGCGCGCGCGGAGCTTTTCCACGGGCTGGCCATCGTGGACGTTGTTCGTCCACCAATCCTTGTCTTCGACCACAGCGCGCATGAAGTCGTCGGTGACGCGCACGGAGTGGTTGGCGTTCTGGAAGAAAATCGATCCGTAGGCGTCGCCGTCAATCGAGCTGTCGTAGCCTTGCTCGATCAGGACGTGGGCCTTGCGCTCTTCCTTCATTTTGCATTCGATGAACTCCACGATGTCGGGGTGGTTGATGTTCAGGATGACCATCTTGGCGGCGCGCCGCGTTTTTCCGCCGCTCTTGATGACGCCTGCGAAAGCGTCAAAACCCTTCATAAAGCTGACTGGACCGGAAGCAATGCCGCCGCCGGAGAGCGTTTCCTTGCTGCCGCGCAAAGTGGAAAAATTCGTGCCGGTTCCCGATCCCCACTTAAACAGCATGCCTTCGGTCTTCGCCAAATCCATGATCGAGCCCATGTCGTCTTTCACGGAGTTGATGAAGCAGGCCGAGCATTGCGGCTTGGGCTGCACGCCAACGTTGAACCACACCGGGGAATTGAAAGCCATCTTCTGCTCGACGAGCAGATGGGTCAGTTCGTCCTGGAACGCATCACGAGAAGCGGCATCAGCAAAGTATCCGCCCTGCTCGCCCCAGCGCACAATGGCATTGGCCACGCGGCCGATGAGTTGCCGCACCGACGATTCGCGCTCGGGCGTGCCCATTTTGCCGTGGAAATACTTGCTGGCGACGATGTTGGTGGCGGTTTGCGACCAGGTCTTGGGCACGTCGACATCTTCCTGGCGGAAGATGGTCAGGCCCTTTTCGTTGCCGATCAGAGCGGTGCGCTTTTCCCATTCGACGGCGTCGAACGGCGACTTCTTTCCATCCGTAAAGTACCGAGGAAAGGCCAGGCCTTTCCCGATGCGCGCGGCAGGTTTCTCCATGGCCGCGTCCGTCACTGGGAGATTTCCGCTCAGAACATGCTTCACGGTTGCCATTTGTCCCTCCGCGCCTCGGATCCCGCCAAACGTGCGGGGGGACCCTATTATTTTACTCCCCTGCCGGGGGCCGTGCTTGGCCTGCTTGTCGCAGGCAGGTCTCGGACTGAAGCCAGCGCAACCTGATTCAAGGGTTCGTGAAGCGACCAAGCGAAAAAAAGCGACTGCCGAGCAGTCGCAGGTCAAAATCTGCGCGAAATATCAATGCACCGCCGCCGGCCGGTCATTCCGCACCGAGCCTCACAGCAAGTGCTCCGCAACTTCCGACCGCGGAGCAGGGACTTCGCGCTCGCTTGTTCGCTTGAAACCGGGCAGCTTCCCGTGTGCGCCCGGACCTTTCCTTGGTCTCGACTCGGTCCGCTCTGGCGCTTCACGTCCCCCGAATCTGGAAATGCAGTATCAACGGATGCGAAAATCCTGTCAAGAGAAAAACGCGAGATGTGGTTAACAATTTTGCACCACCTTCTATTTGTAGTGGTGCCTTTTCCACGCAACTCCAACCGCTTCAACACTTTTTGCACAGTTTCTCCTCGCGCTAGACTACTGGCATCAAACTCATGATGAAGCGAGCTCTTTTTGCTTTGATTTTGCTGAACCTTGTTTCTTCGCAACTACTTGCGCAAGAAAAAGCTTCCGCCGAGCCGCCCGCCCCTCCCGCCGTTCAGACCCTTCACGGCGAGAAACTGCACATCGCGGGAATTCACAACGCCGGAAAAATCAACGACGTTCTTTTTCGCGGCGCGCAGCCAAAAGGAACCGGGCTGACCGAGCTGAAAAAGCTGGGAATCACGACCATTGTGGATTTGCGGGGAGAAGATCGCGAGAAATACGAATGGGAACGCGAGGAATCTGAGTCCCTGGGCATGCGCTTTGTGCACCTGCCGGTGAGTGGATGGTCGCCGCCAAGCGATGAACAGGTGGCGCAATTTCTTGCGTTGTTCCGGGATGATCCGCGCCAAAAAGTTTTTGTACATTGCCGCTTCGGAGACGACCGCACCGGCGTTCTCGTGGCCACTTACCGCATGGCCGTGGACCAGTGGTCGCCAGAGCAGGCTATGAATGAGATGTATTTCTTCGGATTTAACGGGTTCTGGCACCCGTCGATGAAGAAGTTCATCCGCGAATTTCCAAATCACTGGCATTCCGCGCCAGCTCTCGCCTCGCCGGCGCAAGCGCTCTCCCGCTAAAGCGAGTGTAGCTTCGGCTGAGCCACGGACCTGTACTTCCTCCCGCCGCCCTGGTGAAGTGGTTTATGTACAGTAAGTTAGGACCTGTACCGCCCTTTTTATCCTAGTACTACCGTACCCCGCCAAAACGTTACCCTTGCTTCATTCCGCCGCAGCGTCGGCTGCTTTAACTTGAAACCCTCGATGGCAAAAGCCCTTCTGCGGGAGAGACGGCGATGCAGGTCGGACGCTACGAAATTCTAGAAATCATCGGCGCAGGAGCTCACGGACGCGTGGCCCGCGCTCATGATCCACTCATCGGTCGTCTGGTGGCCATCAAGCTTTTTCCGAAGGAACTGGCGCACGGAGAGGCCCGGCACCGCTTCATTCAAGAAGCACGGGTCGTCGGTCAACTCTCTCATCCAGCAATTATCACCCTGCACGACATGGGCATTGACGAGGCAAGCCACACACCCTTTCTGGTGATGGAGTATCTTGAAGGTCAGCCACTCGATCGCATTCTGGACAAGCGAAGCGTTCCCTTTCAGAAAGCCTGCGCTTGGGCTGGGCAAGTGGCCGGCGCGTTAGGAGTAGCGCATAAGAAAGGCGTGATTCACGGCGACGTCAAGCCGGCGAACATGCTGATCACGGAAGACGGCCGCGTGAAACTGATGGACTTTGGCATGGCGCGCCTTGCCAGTCACGATTCGAAAATCACTGCGCTTGCAGGAACACCGGCCTATTGGTGCCCAGAACAAATTGTGGGCAAGCCGCAGGACGCGCGCTCCGACATCTTCTCTCTGGGAATCGTTTTATATGAAATGGTGACTGGACATCGCCCTTTTGACGCAGACTCGCTGCAGGGCATTTGCACGCGGGTGCTTTCTTCGACGCCGCTTCCCCCATCGCACGCAAATCGTTCCTTGCCAGCCGCCTTCGATGACATTGTGGCTCGTTGCCTGGCGAAGGATCCCGCGAATCGCTACGCGAATGCGGAAGCTCTGGCCCAGGAGCTCTTCCCCCTGGCACGGCACACTCCGATTCCGGGTCCCGCGGCGCAGGCCAGCAATGGGAACGGGTTACGCGATCGCGCAGGCCGCCTCCTGCGCTCCGCCTAAATGATTACATTCAACAAAAGCCGTTACGAAGCCCTGGAATGCATCGGATCAGGAACCACCAGCCGTGTGGAACGTGCGCGCGACAACGTCATCGGCCGAACGGTGGCCTTGAAAACCTTCGTTCATAGTTTTGGCGAGGACCTCGAAGAACAGTTTCTGCGCGAAGCCCAATTGGTCGGCCAGCTCTCCCATCCCGCAATCGTCCAGCTTTACGACGTGGGCATCAATGCGGAAGGAACACCGTTCCTGGTCATGGAATACGTAGCAGGAACGACACTGGAAGAGCACCTGCAATCTCATTCGCTGACCCTCCAACGCGCCTGCACTTGGGCGGCGGATATAGCTCGCGGCCTGGGTCTCGCGCACCGCGCGGGAATCATTCACGGCGACATTAAGACTGGCAACATCTTCGTGACCTCCGAAGAGAAGGTAAAGTTGGGCGACTTTGGAATCGCGCAACTGGCCACGCAGGTCTCCGGTTCCGGCCGAATAAAAGGTACGCCGGCTTATCTGGCACCCGAGCAAATCCTGGGCGCATCGCAGGATCAGCGTTCCGATCAATTCTCCTTCGGCATCGTCTTTTATGAACTGCTGGCCGGCGCCCGGCCGTTCAATGGCGATACCGTCGGCGCGGTCTGCTCGGAAATTCTTTATTCCGAGCCCCTGCCGCCTTCGAAACGAAATCCGGCAGTGCCGCTGGAACTGGACCGCGTCGTCGCCCGTTGCTTAGCAAAGAATCCGCTCGAGCGCTTCGATTCTTTCCAGCAACTGGTGACGTTTCTTTATCCCTACACGCGCGCGAGGCGCCGGCCCCCCACTCTATCGGTTGGAAAAAGCTCCTGGTGGATGCAGCCGTCAAAACATCGCGAGGTTTGGATGGTGGCCGCTGCCGCGGTGCTGCTGACCGCATTCCTCCAGGTTCCCGAGGCGTTGCGGGCGCACTTTGGACATGTGCCAGTTCCGCCGCCCTCTTGCTATCGTCCCGGCGTGCCGTACGAAGCGTTCAGCTACACGAAACAAACGCCGGCTGTCGAACCCCAGGCCGACCATTCAGACGAAACGCCCAAGCGACCGGGGAAGAAAGAAATTCAGCTACCCGTGGTTTATTCTGGAAAGGTTGCGTTGGCGACGCTCAATCGTCCCGGCGACTCCGAGCAGTCCGCTTCCCGCCAGTCCGCAAGCGTGCACCAGCTAGCGCACATTCCCAGTTCCAATAAATAAGCAGGACGCTCGAGTAGGCCCTGATCCGAAGCTTCCGTTGAAGTGAAAGGACCGATCTACGCAGTTATTCGTACCGCAACGCTTCGACAGGGTCCAGCCTTGAGGCCTTCATGGCCGGCCACACACCAAAAACCAGCCCGACGCTGACGCTCACAAGGATTCCAGCGACGACAGCCCACAGGGGAACGCTTCCCGGCCATTTCAGTGTGAAGCGCACAAGAAGAACCAGCCCATTTACCAACACGAGGGCCAGCACGCCGCCGGCGCCGGTCAAGGTCATGGCTTCCAATAGAAACTGCCAGGTGATGTCCCCGCTTCTCGCGCCAATGGCCTTGCGGATGCCGATTTCACGTGTTCGTTCTGTCACGCTGACGAGCATGATGTTCATTACGCCGACGCCCCCGATCAGCAGGCCCACCGCGCTCAGCACAATCATCGCCAGATAGACCATGAGCATGATTTTGTGAAACTCCGCTACCTGCTCTTCTGCGGTGCTGATTGCAAAGTTGTCCTTGCCGCCGAACGGCACTCCCCGCCGCCTCTCCAGCACTTCGCGGGTTTGATCCACGGCTTGTTGCAGCAATCCGGGAAAGGCTTGCATGCGCATGCTGACTTCGTCAGCGGACGGATACAACTTCTTCATGGTACTGAGAGGGATCAAGATGCGGCGGTCCTCATCCCCCATCCCAAAGCCGCCTTTGGGCTTTTCCACGACTCCAATGACCAGGAAGTCCGCGCCGTCAATCATCACATCTTTTCCGACGGCAGGTCCCTCCGGAAAAAGCACGGGAGCAACGTTTTCTCCGAGCATTACGACTTTTTCTCTGTGCAGGTCATCGCCCTCGCTGATGAACCGGCCTTCCAAGGTCGCGGCGTTGGCGTAAACCTGGCCAAAGTTGGGCTGCACACCGCGAAAATCGATGGCTTGGACTTCTCCAGCTTTGGTTCGCACCGAGTGGGTCTGCGTCCAGGGTGGCAGCAGGAACGCGGTGACATTCTTTACCGCCGGGCAGGCCTCCAGAATGGCGCGCTGATCGTCCAGGCTCAGCGGCTTCCTTAAACGCTCTTCCAAGGGCGGGTTGCCGTGCATTCCCTGGCTCCATCGGGAAATGAACGCTGTATCCACGCCGTACTGCTTGATATTTTCCTGAATGTTGTAATCGAAACCGGTGATCAGCGCGGCCATCAGCATGATCACGCTAACGCCGAGCATGACACCAAAGACGGTCAGCGCGCTGCGCGTCTTGTGCGTGCGCAGGGTGTCCAGCGCTTGCTTCAAACTTTCGCCGTGCTGTTGAGCCATGGCTGTTCCTCAGGTTTCCGCCCGCAGTGCTTCAATGGGGTCAAGCTTGGCGGCTCGCATCGCCGGATAGATTCCAAAAAACAGGCCCACCGCAGTCGCGAGAAGCAGGGAAAGAACCACTGCCGACACGGGCGTGGTCATTGGAAAAGATATCGTCACTTTTACCAGCCAGACCGCACCATAGGCCACAGCAATCCCGATCAAGCCACCGACAGCCGCCAATACCGCCGATTCCGCCATGAACTGCAAGAGAATGTGATTCTTCCTGGCCCCCAGGGAGCGCCGAATGCCAATTTCGCGCGTGCGCTCGGTCACACTCGCCAGCATGATATTCATGATCACGATGCCACCTACAACCAGAAAGACGCTCACGAGCGCCATGGCCATGAACTCGATATTCCCCATGAGTTGGTGCCACAACGACATGATCGAATCGGAGCCCAGGATCGCGAAATTATCCGGCGCATTGAAAGGCAGATGGCGCCATGCGCGCATCAGCATGCGCGCCTCATCTTCCGTGGCGGGCAGCATTTCCGCGTTGGGAGCTTGCACGAAAACGGTGACCCAATCGTTTTGGCGATGCCAACCCTTCCGGTAGGCGCTGAGCGGCATCATCATGTAGTTGTCTTGCGACTGGCCAAACGCGGTTCCAATCGCTTCCGCCACGCCAACGACCTGATAGGAATGCGTTTCCGCGCGAATCATCTTCCCGATGGGGTCCACATTTGGGAAAAATTTCTTCGCCAGATCGGCGCCGATGAAGGCTACCTCGGAGTGATGATCTTCGTCGGCTTGCGTCAGAAAGCGCCCTTGCGCCACGGTGAGGTTGCGCACATCTGCAAAATTCGGCGTAACCCCCAGCACGCTGGTGTTTTCGAGCATTTGATCGCCGCTGCGTGTGGTTACATTACGGTCCTCTTCCCCTGCGACGGACTTGGCCGTATGCAGGTTGTCCCGCAGCCGCTCGAATTCTTCCAAAGTGATCAGTGGGCGCTTCTGCGCCTTGATCCAGGCATCGTAGCTGGTGATGATTCCGAAGCGGTGCACCAAAAAGACGTTCGCGCCCAAATTTGCGATGCGATCGGCAACGTAAGTATTCAGGCCGACGACTGCGCTCATCACGGTAATCAGGGCGGCAACGGCCAGGATCACTCCCAGAAGTGTTAAAAAGCTCCTTAGCTTGTGGGAGCGCAGGGCGTCCATAGCCAGGCGCAGGGTTTCACCTAAGGTGACGGCGGCCCGGCGGATCCGGCCAAGCCTTCCGGCGGCATCCACCGCAGGCGGAATCGCTCCGGGAACCGAGACAAACCTATCTATGGGGGTAACGCCCAAGACGTGCCTCCGACCTCACTCGGTACTACGTTTTTCGCACCCTGTTCGTTCCAGAAAACACCACTCGTCACTCCTTAGACGTAGGAAACGGCCCCTTTGCTTCGCCGAACCCCCGGGGGTGCGGTGGGTGCAAGTTAGGGCTCCAATAGCAACGGTAGCAACTTTCTATTGTACCTGCTTGGGTTTTTGAGAAGGTTGCTCGGTTTAAAAAGCAAGAGGTCTTGACCTTGAAGCCGGGTTCAAGACAGACCTCATTTCTTTTATTTTCTGTTAGTTAGGCCCCGGGAGTGAGGTACAACAATAGTGTCGGCCGGCGAATCCAATAGATGAGCCAGCCACGAGCGGCATTCCGCCCGCCGTTAAACGCTCAACGATGCGTATACGAGATATCACTCCCTTCGTGTTTTTTCTGCTGGCCGCGCCTTCCCCTGCCGAAGGCCAAGCTGCGCTGCCGGTGTCGGAGCCGTCGGCCGCTCCCGAGCCATCCAAGCTCCTCAACCGCGTTATCAGCAATCAAAAAAAGGACGAAGCGGCCCTCGACCTCTATGAGCGCCTGGAACGGCTGGAGACGCGAAAGAATGCCAGCGATGCGGTTCCCGCAGCGGTCAAGATTGCCCGCGTCATTCCCTCAGGCACAGGAATGGACAAGATTCCCGTAAACGCGGATGGTCACCCCTCGGACGCTGAGGCGTATCGCGCCCGCCTCGAATCTCTGGAGCACGCCCTCGCGCTCATCGTCACGAACCACCGCTCGCAGCGCGATGCCCTGGAAAAATATGCGAAAAAGAAAAAAGAGCGCGACGATCTGATGGATGCGGCGCGCAAGGCATTTGACTTTACCTTCCTCACCCGCGAGGCGCGTGGCGGCCGCCTTCTTGCCAAGTATGAAATGACACCCAATCGCGCGTTCAAACCCAACTCGCGCCTTGCCTCCATTTTTCCCAAAGTGCACGGATACGTCTGGATTGACGAAGATGCTGGCGAGCTTGCCCGCATCGAAGGAGACGTCACCGAGGATATTTCCATCGCGTTGTTCCTGGGAAAAATCTATAAAGGCAGTCATTTCATACAGGAACGCTACGAGGTTCTGCCCGGACTCTGGCAAGCCAGCTTTTCGCAGTACGATTTTGACGGCCGCAAATTCTTTTCCGGCTTCTCCATGCACGAGCGCACGTTTTATTCGCATTACCGCTACATCGGTCCGCCCAGGGAGGCTATCGAGGCCATCCGCAAGGAGTTGGAACGTGGCGACTTGAACAAGGCGGACTCCGCCACGGCGGATCCCTGAGGCATGCCCCGTAAACGGAAAACAAGGTTTTGACGAATGAGGACTTATCCTCCGCGCCCTTCAGGATAAGAAAAAGGATCTGCAGGCCAAAGTCGATGCGCTTTATGATGAAGCGCGGAAGAAGGGCGTTGAGCCCGGTGAGCTTCCCTGACCTCCGGAACGAACTCCCGTCGCTAGGTTAATCCTTCGCGGTGGGCTTCTTCGTTTCGAAGCGAATTTCCTTCAGCATTTCCGATTGCCGATACAACTCCGTTTTCCCGGCTGGGAATTTATTCATGTTGAGCATGAACGCCAGAACGTCCGAGTCCTGCTGGCGCGTCAGGCTGCCCGGCTTGCTCTGCGGCATGGTCTTGCGGATACGGTCGAACAGATCGCCCAGCGTCAGGCCATTCCAATTCGCTTGAAACCCGCCGCCGGTCAACGGAGGAGCGGATTCGCCGCCTGTAAGCATCTCGCCGTGGCAGGCGCCACATTCCTTCTTATAGACCGCCTCGCCGCGCTTGGCTTGCTCTTCGGTGTAGACACCGTCCCAAACCGAACGGGATTCTGCCGGTTCTTGCGCCCACAACACGCAAGACGACGACACCATTACCGCGCAGCTCAACCAAAAGGGCGGTCTCTTCATTCGCCCGCCGACGGCAGCGCGTAAGCAAGGTACTCGCCCGAATACGGCCCGCCGCTCACGGCCACTACGATGTACTGCTTCCCGTGGACCATATAAGTCATGGGCGAGCCGCTCTGCGGTGCCGGCATATACACCGCCCCCACTTCTTTTCCTGTGACTTTGTCGTAAGCGCGCAGCATGGCTCCGCGTGGGTGCTCCGACGTTGTGGTCACTTGCCCTTCGCCGGCGATCACCAGCGTTTTCGTCACCAGCGTCCCGATGTTGTAAGTCTCTTGGCCGGTCCTCGGAATGTTCATGCCCTTTAGATGCTCGGAGTTGCGCACCACGTCCGGCGTTTCCCCATGGGCAATCTGCCAAGTGATTTGGCCCTTGTCGAGACTGATGGCCGAGATCGTTCCGTAGGGCGGCTTCACCAGCGGCAAGCCGTCGATATCCAACCGCTGGTATTGGCTTCCAGCCCGTCTCTTGGGTGGTTTCGGCGAATCCGCGCCGGCGTTTTCGCCGGGGCCGCGCAAAATTTGCACCTCTCTCCCGGCGACACCAGCGATGTACCGGAGGTCGGAGACTTCCTTGGGCGACTCCACTAGCCCGATAGGTTCAATGCACGAGTTGCACGCGTACACGTAAACGGTATGAGTTTCCGGGTCGTATGACCCGCCGGGCCAATTCGTTCCACCAGAAGCCGTTCCCATCGTGAGCGTGCCGAGCGGTCCTTCGAGTTTGCTCACCGTCGGCGGGGCAAAGACCGGGCCCAACTTGTATTTCGATACGATTTGTTTCGCCTGTTCGCGCAGCGCCGGAGTGAAATCGATCAGGTCATCCGTAGAGACTCCGTTGCGGCTATACGCGGCGGGCTTCGAAGGAATCGGCTGCGTTGGCGAATACCATTCACCGGGTACGTTGCCTGCTTCCACCGGCTTTTCGGGCATGGGCCAGATGGGTTTGCCGGTGACGCGGTCGAAAACGTAGAGGAAGCCTTGTTTTGTGGGCTGTGCTACCGCCTTGACCGGCTTTCCATCCACCGTGATGTCCGCGAGGATCGGCGCGGAGGAAATGTCCATGTCCCAGAGGGGATGATGCACCAGCTGAAAGTACCACTTTCGCTCGCCGGTTTTCAGGTCCACGCACACGAGCGATTCGCCGAACAAATTATTTCCCGGCCGATGCCCGCCGTAGAAGTCACTGGTCGGTGACTCGACCGGCAAATACACGAGGCCAAGCTGTTCATCCACGGTGATCTGCGACCACACGCCGGTGTTGCCCGTGTATTCCGCCGAGCCTTTGTCCCACGTGTCGTAGCCAAACTCGCCCTTCTTCGGAATGGTATGAAAAATCCAAAGCCGCTTGCCGGTGCGCACGTCGAACCCGCGCACATAACCTTTGTTGTTGCGCATGCTCCTTGGCGTCATGCCTTCGCGGAACGCCGCGCCGACCATCACCGTGTCCTTTGCCACCACGGGCGCCGACTGAATCCCGATTTCACCGGTTTCCAGGTTGGGCACCCATTCATGGTTGCTGTTCCAGTCCGAGATCGTTTGGTCATCGTCGAGCTTGAGGTCCACCACGCCGTTTTCTCCAAACGAAGGGACGCGCGCGCCGGTCTTGGCATCCAGGCAGATCAGCCGGAAGCCTGGGGTCACGTAAAAAATCCGCTCGTCCACTCCATCCGACCAATACGCCAGCCCTCGCCCCGAAAGCTGCCGCGGTGCAGCGCCGCCGCGTTTGCCTTCATGCTCGCCGTGAATCCACAGCAGCTCTCCGCTTTCCGCATCCAGCGCAATCACCGCGCGGCGCGATCCGGCGGTGGCGTAGAGAACGCCATTCACCATCAACGGCGTTCCTTCGAGCTTGTATTCCGGCCGATCGCCGAAGTTGTCGGTCTTGATGCGCCAGGCGATTTCGAGATTGCTGAAGTTGGAAGCGTTGATCTGGTCCAACGGTCGGTACCGCGTTCCGGCAAGGTCCGCGGCATAGGAAGGCCACTCCGTGTCCTTCGGATGGTATTGCGCGAAGGCGGTTGCCGGAATCAGGCTCGACATCAGCAAACACGCGAATGGCAGACTTCCGCCTTTTGCTTTTCTTGGAAGCATCTCCGCTCTCTCCTAGAACTCTGCGCTTTTTCGAGCGCTTACCCCATTGTTGGATTTCAGGCGTTAAGTTGCGCGCCAGTCTATGCCCGCAGAATCCTACTGCAAAGTATCGGTTTTTTTCACCCTTGTTTTTTCGAACACCTTAGCACCGCCCCTCGTTCCTGCGTTGCAAATCGAGCCTCGCCTCATTTGCCGGGCAGTCCCACCCAGCGCTATGATGCGGCCGGCAAGAATTCATTCGGAATCTCCGTGATGTAGGAGTCGCCATGTCCATGCCGACGACCCGTTTGAGATTCGCCGCCGCTTCTCTAACTTTGCTGGCGCTGTGCCTTGCTGCGGGATTTGCCGCCGCTCAGGATCGCACCGTCGTTTTGAAGGCGTCTAGCGTTCTCGATGGCAAAGGGAAGATTCTCCACAACACCATCATCGTCGTCGAAGGCGGAAAAATTGCCAGTGTTGGCGGAGCCGCTCCTCAAGGTGCAGTGACCTACGATCTCTCCCGGTTCACAGTTTTGCCCGGCTGGATTGATGCCCACGTCCACCCAACCTGGCATTTCGACGCCAACGGCAAACTTGCTGGCGAGAACGAGCCTAAGGAACGGACCATCCTCGCAGGGGCCGCGAACAATTGGAAGATGCTCGCCGCAGGCTTTACCACCGTGCAAAGCCTGGGCTCGCCTCTCGACCAAGACCTCCGCGACGCCATGGTTCGTTACGGTTTGCCGGGTCCGAGACTCCTTACTTCCCTCGAGCCCATCAGCGGTAAAGGGGACGCCACCGGCACGCCCGACGAGTTGCGCGGCATGGTCGAGCAGCGCCACAAGGATGGCGCAGACGCCATCAAGATTTTTGCCTCAGGCAGCATCCGCCAAGGCGGCAAGCCTACGCTCTCGCAAGATCAGCTGAATGCCATTTGCGACCAGGCCAAGAAAGCGGGTTTGCGCACCGTCGTGCACGCCTATGGGCCCTCAGTCCGCATGGCGGCGCTTGCCGGCTGCACAGAGGTCGAACATGGCCTTTATGCTACCGACGAAGACCTGCGTTTTCTCGCCGAGCACCGGACCTACTTCGATCCACAAGCTGGGCTGATCCTGCAGAACTATCTTGACAACAAGGCCCACTACCTCGGCTCCCCTTATTTCTCGGAAGAAAGCTTCACCATCATGGAAAAAGTGCTGCCCGAATTTCAGGAACTCTTCCGCCACGCGATTCGCACGCCTGGTCTGAAAGTTCTTTTCGGCACGGACGCCGTTGCCGGCGCGCACGGCCGCAACGCCGAGGAGTTTCTCTATCGCGTGCAGACTTGCGGTCAGGATCCCATGGCCGCACTGGTTTCCGCCACCTCGCTGAATGCCGAAGCCCTCGGCCTGCAAGATCACGTCGGCTCGCTTGCGCCCGGTCTCGACGCCGACATCATCGCCCTCGATGGCGACCCGCTCAAAGACATCACTGCCGTACGCCGCGTCCGTTTCGTCATGAAAGACGGAAAAGTCTTTGTGAATCAGCCGCCAGTCCAAAACAAATAAGCGACAATGGCGCACAAACGTTTTACCGTTCTCGTCCTACTGCTCCCTCTTTTTGGCGCCACAGCTCAAGCCAACTCGTGGAAAGTGCAAACCAGTGGCATGGACAGCAACCTCCGTGCTGTCAGCGCTGTCCATTTTTCTACCGAAAAAGGAGTGCCGACGCCCGTGGTTTGGGCCTCCGGTTCAAATGGTGTGATTCTCAAATCGGTCGACGAGGGTAAATCCTGGCAACGGCTGCAGGTCCAAGGCGGTGAGACCCTCGATTTCCGCGGGGTGGTTGCCTTCAACAACAAAACTGCCTACCTCATGTCCAGCGGCGAAGGCGACAAATCCCGCATCTACAAAACCATCGACGGCGGCGAAACTTGGGAGCTGCAAGTCACCGACAAGCACAAGGAATTCTTTCTGGATGCGATCGCTTGTCTCTCTGAGACGCATTGCGTTGCGCTGGGCGACCCCATCGGCGGCAAGTTTCTTCTCCTCACCACTACAGACGGTGAACATTGGAAGCCCCTGGCCACCACCATCATGCCCGCGTCCCTGCCCGGCGAAGGTGCTTTTGCCGCCAGCAACTCGTGTCTCGCACTCTTCGGTGAGGAGATTTTCTTCGCGACCGGAGGCCTCGTCTCCCGGGTCTTCGTGTCGAAGAATCTGGGCCTCGCATGGTGGGCGGTCAATACGCCGATCGCTCACGCGAATGCCTCGTCGGGAATTTTTTCTGTGGCTCGCCTCCCTGGGCCCGGACCTCGCGCTCTCGTGGTTGTTGGCGGCGACCATAAGGACCCTGCGCGGGCCTCGGCAGTTGCCGCATTTTCTGGTGACCGCGGGAAAGCTTGGAAACTCGCGAAACGGCAGCCCCGCGGCTTTCGCTCCGCAGTGGCGGCCCTCGACGGTTTGCGCCTGATCGCCGTCGGACCAAACGGTGAAGAGATCAGCGAAGATCGCGGAGTCCACTGGAAGCAGACCGACTCCCTCAACCTCAACGCGTTGGCCATCCTCGATGCCGCACACGGATGGGCGGTTGGCCCCAACGGCACGATCGCTCGCTTCGTCAGTCCCTAGAATGGAGGCTCGAGAGAGCATCTCTCGCCAGTAACTTCTTGGCTCCGGGTTTCAAGTGGTCGTATAGTTCTTCCTTCTTGAATTTCAACAATGAACTATTTGCGGAGGGTCTCCATGCCAGATGCAAGGAACGCTAATCCAGAATCCAAGCTCGATCAGGACCACCCGCCCGATCGCCGCACCTTCCTCGAAGGTGCCGCGGCAGCCGCCGCCTTGTCGACGATTCCCCGCTGGGCGCAAGGGAATCCCGACGACTTCTCCGCCATTCGCGCGGAAATCGAAAAGCGCCACGAGGAAGCCGTGAAGCGCCTGCAAACCTGGATTCGCCAGCCCTCCATCGCCGCCGAGAATCGCGGCATGAACGAAGGCTGCGAGCTGATGATGCAACTGCTCCGCGAAGCGGGCTTCAGCGGCGTCAAAAAAATGCCCACCGACGGCCAGCCCGGCGTTTTCGCCATCCTCGACGCCGGCGCTCCCAAGACGCTCGGCCTTTACTTCATGTACGACGTCAAGCAAGCCGATCCCGCCGAATGGTCTTCTCCGCCATTTGAAGCCGCTCTCCTCGATAGGCCCGGTCTCGGCAAAATCATCATGGGACGCGGCGCGGTGAATCAGAAAGGCCCGGAAGCCACGTTGCTCGCCGCGTTTCAAGCCATTCGCGGCAGCGGCAAAAAGTTCCCCGTCAATCTTGTTTTCGTCGCAGAAGGCGAGGAAGAAATCGGCTCGCCGCATTTTCCGCAAGTCGTTCGCAACGCCGAAGTCGCCGCCGCGCTGAAAAAGTGCAGCGGCGTGTTCATGCCCTTCGCCTCCCAGGGACTTGACGGCGAAGTCTCCATGTTCCTCGGCGCCAAAGGCGTCATCGAATGCGAGCTCACTTCGAGCGGTGAGCGCTGGGGCCGCGGCCCGCGCAAGGACGTGCACTCCAGCAACAAAGCGCGCCTCGACAGTCCCGCGTGGCATCTCGTCGAAGCGCTCGCTTCGCTGGTCTCCCGCGACGGCAACGATCCTGCCATCGAAGGCTACACCGCGAAAGTCCGCGCGCTCTCCGACGCCGAGAAGAAAATGATCGCGGAAGCCGCGCGCCGCATGAACGAAGCTGAGGCCAAAAAGCTTCTCGGCGTCCAGCATTGGGTCCACGACGTCAGCTTCCAGGAATCCCTCGAACTGCTCGTCTCCCGCCCCACGGTGAACATCGAAGGCCTTGTTGGCGGCTACACCGGCCCCGGCGGGAAGACGATTCTTCCCGGCAAAGCCGTCGCCAAGCTCGACCTCCGCCTCGTTCCTGACATGACCGCCTCCGAATCCCTCGCCTTGCTCAAGGCGCATCTCGCGAAAAAAGGTTTCGGCGATATCGAGGTAAACATGACCGGCGGCTACGACCCCAATTCCACGTCCGCCAATTCCGGGGTCATTCGAGCCGCCACCGCGGTCTACAAAAAGAATGGCATCGACCCTGTGATTCTTCCGCGCCTCGCGGGCTCCTGGCCCGGATACGTTTTTACCGGCGATCCGCTTCGCTTGCCTGCCGGACATTTCGGTCTCGGCCACGGCAATGGCGCGCACGCGCCGGATGAGTATTACGTCATCGAATCCAGCAATCCCAAAGTGCAAGGCATGGACGGCGCCGCGCTCTCTCACGTCGAGTATCTCTACGAACTGGCGCAAGCAAGTTGAGCAGCAGCGCGGCAATACTGAGCGAAGAATCGTGACTCCGGCTCCATCAGAAGCTCCCAGCGCTTCGTCTCTGCCCGGCAGCGGTCTGGCGCGCCACCTCGGCCTTTTCGGCACCACCATGGCCGTGATGGGCGGCATCATCGGCGCGGGAATTTTCATCAACCCTTATCTCGTCGCCGAACGCGTCCACACGTCGTTCCTCATTCTGTCCGTTTGGATTGCCGGCGGCCTGGTGGCGCTCCTTGGCGGCTTCATTTACGCCGAACTCGCCGCGCGCTTGCCGGTCGTCGGCGGTCAGTACGCGTATCTGCGCGAAGCCCTTCATCCCGGCGTAGCGTTTCTTTATGGTTGGGTGCTGCTCCTCGTCATTCAAACCGGCGGCATGGCCGCCGTTGCCGTCACCTTTGCGCGCTATTTCCTCGAACTTACCCACTGGCCGGTCAACGATTCCCTGATCGCCGCATGCGCTCTTGCGATTCTCACCGCCATCAACTGCCTCGGCGTTCGCGCCGGCAGCCGCGTGCAATCCGCCATGACGCTCACGGCCATCGCCGCCATCGGGGTCCTCGAACTCTTCAGCTTCCTCCGCGGCGGGCCGTCGCAAATTTCCTTTCAGCCTCTTCTGGATCCGCCGCCTTCCCTCAACCTCGCGCTCGCTTTCGGCTCCGCAATGACTCCCGTGCTTTTCGCCTATGGCGGCTGGCAAACCTCCAGCTTCCTCGGAGGCGAAGTGCGCGACCCCCGCAAAACTCTCCCGCGAGGCCTGGTCCTCGGAGTTCTCGGGGTAATCGTCGTTTACACTTCCGTGAATTTCGTTTACGTCCGCGCGCTCGGTCCCGCGGGACTCGCGGCGACTACCACCCCCGCCTCCGCGGTGATGCGCGCAGCCCTCGGCCCCCGCGGCGGCGCTCTCATCGCCGCTGGCATCGCTTTTTCCGCTTTCGGCTTTCTCGGCCAATCCATCCTCACCGCGCCGCGCGTCTATTTCGCCATGGCCGAAGACCGCGTCTTCTTCCGCAGCGTTGCCTGGGTGCATCCACGCACGCGCGTCCCGGTCATCGCCATCGCGTTGCAAGGCGTCTGGGCCATCCTCATTGCTCTCACCGGAACCTACGCACAAGTCGTCAACTACGTCGTGGCCATGGACTCGCTGTTCTTCGGTCTCACCGCCGCATGCCTCCTTCTGCTGCGCCGCCGCGACACATCTTCCCTTGCTGGCCCCATCGACCATCGCGTCCCGGGCCACCCCTGGACCACGCTTCTTTTCATTGCCGCCGAGTGGCTGGTCGTCATCAGCACTTTCGCGCGCGACCCTCTGCGTTCTTTCATCGGCCTCGCCATCGCCCTCGCCGGTTTGCCCGTATACTTTTTCTGGCAAGCGCAAAACCGAAAGGCCGCCGCTGCATGAGCAGTTCCGATCGCCCCGTTCGCGCCGCTCGTACCAAACGCTCGCTCTATATGGAGTGGGCCAAGACGCACTCCCACGCCAAATACAATCTCGCCACCAGCGGCCTCACCGGCGTTTCGCGCGAAGAATTTCCTCTCGATGTCCGCGAACTCGAAATCACCGCTCCCGGCGGTTACGGCCACGCGCCGCTGCTCGCGCGCCTCGCAGTGCATACCGGCGTCTCCGAAGAGTCGATCGTCACCGCCGCCGGGACCTCCATGGCGAATCACCTCGCCATGGCCGCCCTTCTCGAACCCGGCGACGAAATCGTCCTCGAGCAGCCTGCTTACGGCCCGCTTCTCGATGTCGCCAACTATCTCGGCGCGCGCGTGAAGCGCCTTCCGCGCCGCTTCGAAACCCGATTTTCCGTCAGCCTCGAGGAACTTCAGCGCGCCATCACCACCTCGACGCGCCTCGTCGTTCTCAGCAACCTCCACAATCCCACCGGAGCGCTGCTCTCCGCGCAAATGGTTGGCGCCATCGGCAAGCTGGCAATTCGCGCGCGCGCGCGTGTTCTCATCGACGAGGTTTATCTCGAAATGCTTTTCGGAAAGCCCGCTCCCTTTTGCTTCCCCATCGGCCAGTCCCTCGCCGGCGCCAAAGAAAATCCATTTGTCGTCACCAGCAGCCTCACCAAGGTTTACGGCCTCAGCGGCCTGCGCTGCGGCTGGATCCTCGCCGCTCCCGCCCTGGCCCGCCGCATGTGGCTCCTCAACGACCTATTCGCCGCCACCGGCGCGCTTCCCGCCGAGCGTCTCTCGGTCATGGCCCTCGATCATCTCGAGAAATTCCGCGACCGCGCTCGCACGCTCCTCGCCGCGAATCGCGCTCTGCTCGATTCGTTCCTGGACTCGCGCCGCGACATCGAATGCTTCCGTCCTCCCGCCGGCACGGTGGTCTTCCCGCGCCTCCCGCACGGCCGCGATCCCGAAGCCTTTTTCAGATTGCTCCGCGAAAAATTTGAAACCACCGTGGTTCCCGGCAGCTTTTTCGAAATGCCGCGCCACTTCCGCATCGGCATCGGCGGCGACACGCCCACGCTGCGCGCCGGCCTCGAACGCCTCTCCGCCGCCCTCGACGCCTTAACAAAAAGATAGATGCTGATGCGCAACGGAGGGCGTGCAAGCTCGGTTTCGCCTCGTGCAATCTCTGCTCACCACAAACACGGTTATCGCGGGAATCGGCGATCCACCGCCAAAGGCTTCAGTACAGGTGAAAATATCCGTCATGCTGCCCCAGTCGCAAGTGCGTTCGGAACAGCTTCGACAGGTTCTCTTCGGTCAGGATGGCGGCCTTGGGGCCGTCGGCGAGGGTGCGCCCTTCGCGCAACAGCACCACGCGCTCGATCTCGGGGATGATTTCCGCCACGTGGTGCGTTACCAGCAAAATGCCCAGTCCGGACTGCGCCAGTTCGCGCATCGTTTCGCGCAACTGCAACTGCGCGCCAATGTCCAGCGCATTGCTCGGCTCATCGAAGAGCAGCGTCTCGGGTTCGTGCACCAGCGCCCGCGCAATCAGCGTCCGCTTGGCCTCCCCGGACGACATTTCGGCCACCGGCCGCTCCGCCAGGTGCGCGATGCCAAGCCGCTCGAGCGCCGCTTGCGCCCGGGCCAGATGCCCCGGATCCGCATGATGGTGCGGGAAAACGCGCGTGCTGCTGAAAAACCCGGACAGCACCACGTCCCGTCCCGTCGCATCCGTGGTGCACGAAGCCAGCAAATCCGGCGAAACGATTCCCAGCAGAGAGCGCAACTCAAAAATGTTCCATCGCTCTCGTCCGAGAATGGCCATCGCGCAGCCATCCTGCGCCAGCGGATAGCACTCCCTGGTAATCGTTTTGATGAGCGTGGATTTCCCGCACCCGTTCGGGCCCAGGATGCATACGTGCTCTCCCGCGGCGATCTCCAGATTCACTTCCCGGAGCGCCGCGTGGTCGCCGCGCATCACCGTCACGTTTTTGAGCAAGAGAAGCGGAGGACCCACGGAGCTTTTTCACCTCCTCGGATCTTTTAGAGCGTTCACGGCGAAATCGGAGCATCTCCATCGCACAGCCATCTTAACCCGGATTCCCGAACCGTCATTTCGAGCGGAGGGACGACGCCTTGGCCCGTCCCGAACGGAGAACTTCGTCTCTCGGGGCGGTTCTGCGAGGAGCAATGCTCTCTTCAACTTCGAAATCGGAGCCTGACTAAGGGCAGGGCACGGCGAACCCGCCGGGCGGAGAAAGGAAGCCCTGGTCGACGAGAATCGGAGGCAAAAAACGGAACCGCAAGCAAAAAGGAGGTGAAACAACCGCGGTTTCACCTCCCGGGGTGGGTGGGGTGTTGCATGTCGAAGCTCCGAGGCGGCTCAGCAGGCCTGCCCTGCCAGGCAGGTCTGCGGCCTCACTCGCGGGTTGCTATTGGCAATTCGATAGGAGACTCACCACCAAAGAGCTTCTCTTGCAGCGGTTTGTAGCACCGCAGACCGCAGGTGTCAACGCCAAAAAATCGCCCAATTCTGTACCCGTTCCGGATTCCAACGGACCGCGTTTTTAGCGCCGCGCAAGCCGCTTTTTAAAGTTTCTAAACGAAGAAAATTTGCGCGTGAAGCTGCAAATGGCCCTTAAGGTCATTCGTTTTTCAGCGATTGCAAGGGCCGAGGGCTGGCTTCTTGGCCAATTTGGAAAGAACCACCTTGCACCTGAACCGACAGCTTGCAAGGTTGGTGCATGCTGCTGGCTGCTCTGCGGTGGACCACTTCACTCGCCAAAGATTTGGTTGATCTTCTCCGCCAGATTGAAGTCATAGTCACTGATGCCTTTCACGCTGTGCGTGGTCAAATCGATGACCACCTTGTTCCACATGTTGAACCATTCGGGATGATGGTCCATCTTCTCGGCCACCAGCGCTACGCGAGTCATGTTGCCAAAGGCGGTCAGGAAATCCTTGCACGCGAATTCCCGGTGCAATTTGCCGTTCGCCACGCTCCAGCCCTTCACCTTCGGCAGCATGAGAGCGATTTCGGCTTCGCTCAACTTCTTCGCGGGCATGACCGCCTCCTCCAAAAGACGACAGGTTCCCATCCCCGGGTTCATTATGCGGCTCAAAGCAACCTCCGGCAAACGCCCTCCACCTGAAAGGCGGTTTGCTATCTGACTAGCCAGGACTTGCCCGTCCACCGGGTCAGTTGGTTTGAACTCCCATCGAGTGAAATCGTCGGTTCGCGCCAAGCTTTCACCTCCAAAGAACAAGTGAAATGTTTCTCCCGTCACTTAACAAGGAGGATATCAAATGAAGCGCAA
>Ga0126369_10000083_pt1 | contig 55531 bp, 46 predicted proteins | sample PanSoiMetaPlot_1_FD_109646 | JGI IMG/M metagenome (GOLD analysis project Ga0126369, IMG submission 109646) | Tropical forest soil microbial communities from Panama - MetaG Plot_1 | ecosystem: Environmental > Terrestrial > Soil > Tropical forest > Bulk soil | place: Panama | collected 2016-02-17
CGAGGCGTTTGAAGAATTGGTTCGAACGCTCCGAAAGACGGAGGAATGGCGGTTCGTTGATCGAGAAATCGACATCCGTCTGATGCGCGAGTCCAAGGGCTAGGCTGCCATTTTTGCGTTATGCAGAGGTCGTTTACAGTTTTGCCAGTTAGAAAAAAAACGCGGGACGGAACGTCAACGGCAAGGAAGCTCTATCTTAAAAACACCAAGAATCGTGTCTTGACACCGGGGAGTCTCCGTCCTCAGAGCCTTTTCAAGAGCCTCTCTCCATTCTGAGGCCCGGTAGGTAACCCGGCTGAGAAAGCCTCTCTAGCTCCGCCCTCTTGCCGCCTGTACCCCTACTCTATTCCATCAAGAAACTTTGCCAGTCTTTCCACTCGGCGTCGGACTCGGGTTCCCTGTACTACTGGCTAATCTCGATGACAATGGAGCCCATGCGTACACTGCTCGCATATTCCCGGTGTGCCTTCTGAATTTCGTCGACCCTGAAGGTAGCCTTAATAGGCACGCAGATTTTTCCTGACTTAAGCCAGCTAAGAAGCAATTCGAGGTCAGGGGCGAAGTTCTTCGACGTGCGTCTAAGACCGAAGAAGGTGGTTCGTTTCCCAGACCAGAAGAGCAGGTTCTTGGACAACATTTTGAGGATCGCAGGAAACGCGGGAGGGCGAGGAGTCTTCTTTAATGCCGGGAGATTCATGCCGTAAGCCACAAGGAGACCTCCTCTCTTGAGCACCGAGTAGGACTCGTCAAAGCTTTCATAGCCGAGTGGATCGAAAACCGCGTCCACTCCGCCGAGTTGCTGCATGGCAGCGATCCAGTCTTTATCAGAGTAATCGAAGGGAACGGCCCCGAGTTTGCGAAGTTCGTCGTGCTTAGAAGGCGAGGCTGTGCCGAAGACTTGAGCTCCCTGAATCCGTCCGAGACTGAGGAGCGCCCCTCCCACAGCCCCACTCAAACCATGAAGAAAGATCTTCTGACCGGATTTGATATGAGCGGTATAGCGCAGCATCTGGTAAGCCGTGACCCAGTCGAGGACCAGCGCGACAGCAGCCTTCAAATCAACTCCTTCGGGAACGCGCACTAGAAATCGTTCGGGAAGATTAACCAATTCTGCCTGTCCCTCATATTTTGAAAGACACGCAACGCGGTCGCCGACTTTGAATTTCGAGCAACCTTTACCGTTGACGCGCACCTTGCCGATGACGCTATAACCCGGCGTAAGTGGGGGCTTTTTCTGAAGAGGATAAGTGCCACGGCGCATGTTAACGTCGGAACCTGAAACGATTGAATATTCGACCGAGAGCTGAACCTCTCCGGCAGCAGGTTCGGGAAGATCGGCCTCGACGATCGCGAGTTTGCTTTCGTCGCCAAACGCTGTAATGACGACTTTCTTCATCTTGGACATGCGCTTACCGTACTTTACTCCATCAGTGACGGTCCCCAAATGAAAGGAAAAAGGGTGGGTCAGTGTCCGTGTGGCCGACATTAGTGGCCAATCGTGATGCCCGCACCGAGATCAACTCTTTCTAAAGCTATGACTTCAAAGGTGCGTGCACAGATTGGGACCACTAATGTCGAAAATTAGCGGCCAAACTCTCTGATTCATCTATATTTGCACTCCTTTGCGGTGTCAGACAGTTTGGCCGCTAATTTTTGTACAATCCGGGGATTATCAGCTTCACGGTAAGGGCTACTCGCTTCCATGGCATTCTAATGCGATAGAATCCCTTGTCACTATGATCGATGGACACCACAACCACACGCTTCAGCTCTCGCGGGACGCAATGCTCGCGCTCGGTTACGAAATCGTCGAAATGATAGTTGGTCACACCGAAAACCTCTCCAAGGAGCCGGTTGTGCGAAGGATGGACCGATCCTCTCTCCGGAGGAAGCTGTCTGGGCCATTGCCCGAGCGAGGCGTGGACACTGGAACCGTTATTCGACAGTTGAAGCAAGACGTTTTCAGCAACATCCTGCATCACGACCATCCGCGTTGCTTCTCCTTTGTTCCCTGCCCCAGCAATTTTGTAAGTGTCATGGCTGATGCGTTGGCTTCAGGCTTCAATGTGATTGCCTCCGATTGGTTAAGCGCGTCAGGTCCGTCAGAACTGGAACTTGTTACGGTGAATTGGCTCCGAGAGCTCTGTGGCTTACCTGAAAGCGCTGGAGGTCTGTTCGTTAGTGGTGGCTCAATGGCGATCCTGATTTCTCTTAGGACGGCGCGCCGTGTACTGCTTCGGGACAAGACTACGAGGGCAATGGTCTATTGCTCCGATCAAACGCACTTCTCTGTGGACCGAGCTCTCCAACATTGTGAAAGCCGTAGTCGCCTCTGCCCTTGATGAGAATGGGGAAGCCAGATTTTCTCGGAAGTGGAACGAGGAGTTTATTGACGCGCCGCTTGTCAAAGACCAACGGTAGCCATCAACGACGTGCGCGGGGATGTCCGACATTCTGCTCTTTGCGCGGGGCCAATACCAGATGCTCTACGCTCTCCTGGCTGGCTGTGGTCCGCTTCGCGCTGGCGAAGCCTTGGGCCTCGAAATTGACAAACATATCTCCGAAGACTTCCGCACACTCCATATTGTACAGAAGGCGAAACGCGGAGTGATTCAGCCTTACCTGAAAACGAAGAACGGGGAGCGGGAAGTGGACCTATGCCGACAGCTTGCGGAGATGCTTCGCGAGTACGTTGGCGACCGGCGAACCGGACTACTGTTCCACTCTTCGACTGGCGCACAGCTTTTGCAATCGAACGCGCTCAGTGACAGCCTGCATCCAATTCTCGACTACATGGCGCATGAGCGCGGAGGGTTCAACATCTTTCGCCGCTTCCGGCTCACGCATCTTGAAAAGTCTGATTGTCCTGAGCCATTGAAACACTTTTGATCAGGACACGCACCCAAGCACGTCAGTGAGCGTTATGTGAAACTCACGCAGGACCGGGATTTCCGGTTGATGTGGGCGGAGAAGATCGGTCTTGGTTTTGAGTTGCCAGGGGCCGAAGTTGGGCAACTTGGGCAACTCTTGCAATTCAGAAAGGCTGGCTAAGTTGTTGAAAAGTCTGGTGGACGAGAGGGGATTCGAACCCCCGGCCTCCTCGTTGCGAACGAGGCGCTCTCCCAGCTGAGCTACTCGCCCACCGTTTCAGTCTGGCAAGCGACTATACATCAATGAGTTACGGGCGGCAAGTTGGGACAAATTGGGACAATCAGATCGCCAGCTTTTCTGCCGTGGCCCTGCGTTTCTCGGGCCAAAAATGCGTTGTACAGGCTCCCTCGAAACTCTTGGCATTTGATCTTAGCGATTGAAGAGAACGGTGATTCCGAGTCTAGCAGGATATTGCCGGCTCAGCTTTCACCGACAAGCCTTGGCTGTCAGCTGAGTCGCTTGCCGCCACCTACGTTGCTGTCGCGACGCTATTGCGATTCATCCACGCAGGATAGCACTCACTAGCCTCGTATTGTGACGACCGTCACATCACTTTGCGATGGCCGTCACAGACCTTCTCGGAGCTAAATCGGACAATCAGGTCCGAAAGGCGGAATACCTTGATCTTCCCAACGATTCCGAAGCGAATTCAGTCGGCGTTGAAGGCATTGTGTTCGCTTGCCGAGGCAAGTCAGCCCCTTCGCTCAAACCAAGTTGCGAAACAAATAGACGTGCCCCCAGCGGAAACCGCGAAGGTCTTACAGCTTCTGAGTTGGGGAGGCTTCGTAAATTCGCGCCGCGGAATCAATGGTGGATTCTGGTTGTCGCGGTCACCTCAGGGAATCTTTGCGGGGCAGGTTATTTCGTTCCTGGATACACATCATGACTCCGGGACCGATGGCCACGACAAATGTGGACAAGCTCTTCGGGCACTGAGTGTCCAGTGTCAGAGGAAATTGCAATGTTTAACTGTGGCGGATCTTGCTTCAGGAAGATTTGCGTGTGCGAGCAAGGACTCCGCTAGAAAGGCAGGGTCCAAGTGAAGAGACTATCTTTTGCTTTCGCAATAGCGCTGCTGATCGTAAGTAGCGGGTCGGCTCAGGCTCCGCAATACAAGAAGCCCGAATCCGGAGTGCCAGTTCTGACCGGATTTGTAGGACTTGGCTCCGAATATGAACCAGGTCAGCAGCAGCTTCTTCCGACTATGTCGCCAATCGCCCTTGTTCCTTTCGGGGACCGTTGGCTCATCGAAAGCGAAGCCGAATTCGAAGGGGCATACACACACCTGACAGGACAGCCCTGGGATCACGAGTGGGACAAGGGGGTCGAATACGCCCAGATCGATTTCTTCGCCAACAAGTACGTGACCTTGGTTGGCGGGCGTTTCTTGACCCCGTTCGGGATTTTCAATGAGCGGCTGCACTCGGGCTGGATACGCAATTTTCAAACGGCCCCCATTATCACGGATCTCGAAATGACCGACAGCAATGGCGGGATGATCCGCGGCGCTGTTCCGGTCGGCACAGGGCTGAACATCAATTACGCGGCCTTCTTTTCCGCGTCGACCAACAATTCGTGGGTCGGCGCGACGAGGGGTGCGGGAGGGCGTGTAAGTTTCTTCTTTCCGAAAGCACGGCTGGAAATTGGCACTTCGTTCCAGCGAAAGCTGCAAGACGAGCATGTGAACACTTACGGTATGGACTTCACCTGGCAATCCACGAAGCTGCCACTGGACCTCCGAGGTGAGATTGCCCGGAATCGCTTCACGGGAAGCGGTTACTGGATCGAAGGAGCGTACCGGATGCGGCGAGCGCCGTTCTGGCGGCCATTCATGCGCAAATCGCAAGCGGAACTTCGCTTCGAGCAGTTCTTCACCCCGACCGACATGCCGACCATACCCAGCAGCGGTATGGGCGATATGCCGGACGTAAACACTCAGAGATTCTTCGCCGGCTGGAGTTACTGGGTTCGGCCCGAAATTCGGACCAATGTTTCTTACGGCCGGGAGTTCAGTACCGATGGGGACCACAACATCTGGACGGTGGGGATCACTTACCGGTTTGCATTTCCCTTGGCAGGAGGCAGCAAATGAAAACGAAACTGATGGGAATCGCGCTGGCGCTTACCTTCGGATTTGTGGTGATCGCCATGGCGCAGTCGCAGAGCAGCAGCAATCAGTCCACTGGCACAACAACCTCAGCATCGGCCGCGACGCCGGAACCGAGCGCGACGGCCGCGAATCACTCGGCCCCGAAGCCGGAGACGACGAAAGCGACGGCAAAGAAGGCACTCACGCCAGACCAGATGTACAAGGCGAACTGCACGCGTTGCCATGCTGAGATCCCAACGATGGATGCGCGTCGCACGGCGACAATTGTGAAGCATATGCGCGTACGTGCAAACCTCACGGAGCAAGAGGCGCGAGCGATTTTCGAGTACCTGAATAAATAAGGAGACCACGATGAAATCAGTGAAAGTAGTTGCGGTTACGGCAGCCCTGTTGGCCAGCTCGCTCCTTTTGGCGCAGGCGCCCAAGTCCTATGAAGTTCTCGCCGATGGCGACAACGTGTTCAAAGTGCCTGGCCAGAAAAAGCCAGTAATCACCGTGAAGGCAGGCCAGGTGGTCAAGCTGAAGATCGTCGGGAAAAAAGGCACGGAAATGGCGAAAGACGGTTCGGTTCACAGCTTCACCATCAATGCCCTGAAGGACCAAGGCTGGGACCTGCCGGTAAAGGAAGGCGTGAACGAATACACGGTCGTGGCGCCCACAGAGCCTGGCGAATATGTGGTCGAGTGTGCCGTCAAGTGCGGCAACGGTCATGATGACATGAAGATGAAGTTGGTCGTGACCAAGTAGCGGTCGAGGGAAGGAAAAGTGATGGGCCTGAGTCGTCGCGGATGGTTCAGCATGTTAGGCGGAGGAGCCGCTTTGGCCGCACTCGGCGGCACCTCCTTGAAGTCGGCGGCACGGACGTTAATGCAAGGCGTGCTGCCAGCTAGGTCGCAAGCACCCACGAATCAAAAATGGGTGATGGTGATCGACCTCGCCAAGTGCGATGGCTGCCGCGACTGCACGAAGGCCTGCAACAAAATGCACTACGTTCCTCCGATGCAGGAATGGATCAAGGTGTATGAAGTCGCAGACAATCGCGCGGCAGGCGAGTACTACCTGCCGCGGCCCTGCATGCACTGCGACAACCCTCCCTGCGTGCGCGCGTGCCCGGTTGGTGCGACGTTCAAGCGAACTGATGGAATCGTGGTTCAAGACAACGATCGCTGTATCGGTTGCCGTGAATGCATCGCACAGTGCCCGTATTCGGCTCGCTCCTTCAACTGGGGTGAGCCGCCGCACACACAAGAAGAAACGAGCGTTCCTTATTCTACCGATCGGATGTATCCGCATCGGAAGGGCACGATTGAAAAGTGCGGTTTCTGCCCGCACATGCTGCGCGAGGGAAAGCTTCCGGTTTGTGCCAGTGCGTGCACGATGGGTGCAATTTACTTTGGCGATGAGCTCGAAGACGCAGTCACGAATTCCAAAGGTGAAACAATTCAGCTCAGCAGAGTAGCGAAGCGCGGCGCAGGCTACCGGCTGATGGAAGAACTCGGCACAGAGCCGCGCGTTTACTATCTCCCGCCAGCGAATCGAAAGTACGCGCCGCCAGGGCAACGCGCCGAGCTGGTTCAAATCCAGCCTGCGAGGACAGCATGAAAAGCCGCGAGGAACAACTCGTTCAGCGGATGACTACGAACTCAGCGCGCTACTATGCGTGGCTTGCGTTTCTCAGCGCTGCTTTCCTCTTAGGACTGATTGCCTACGCGATTCAGGTGAGAAAAGGACTGATTGTGACGGGGCTGCGTGATCAGGTTTCCTGGGGAATCTACATCTCAAGCTTCGTGTTTTGGGTCGGCGTCAGCAAGGGCGGCACGATGATTTCGGCGATTCTGCGCGTGACCAATGCCGAATGGCGAACGCCGATGACCCGCCTTTCGGAGGCAATCACCGTGCTCGCGCTAGTCACCGGCGCTCCGATGATCATCACCGATCTTGGCAGGCCCGACCGGATCTGGCACCTGCTGCGATACGGACGAATCCAGTCACCGCTGATTTGGGATTTCCTCTCCGTAATGACCTATCTAACAGCGTGCGTCATCTACTTTTACCTGCCACTGATTCCTGATCTCGCTATCCTCGCGGACGACCCACGATTCCCCGAGTGGCGGCGCAAGATTTACCGTAGACTGGCCTTGAGCTGGAGGAACACTCCGGAGCAGCACCAGCTCCTCGAACGAGCGATTCATGCGATGGCCATCATCGTGATTCCGCTGGCCATTTCCGTACACACTGTCGTTTCTTGGATTTTTGCCATGACGTTGCGTCCGGGTTGGAACAGCACGATTTACGGACCTTATTTCGTTGTGGGCGCGATCTATTCGGGTGGCGCGGCCGTGCTTGTCGCGATGTGGGCGCTGCGTCGCGCGATGCACCTTGAGGAATACATTCAGCCGGTACACTTTCGCAAGCTGGGGAAACTGCTCCTGGCTTGCACGCTCGTCTATCTCTACTTCAATATCAACGAGTATTTGACGGTTGGCTACAAGCTCGAAGGGTTCGAGCGAGACTTGGTCGAATCACTGTTCATCGGACGCTACGCCCGAATGTTCTGGAGCGTGCAGCTGCTTGGCGTGATCATCCCGATCGCTGTCTTGATGATTTTCCTGCTGGTCAGAAAACTCGAGCGGTTCTCGGTCGGTGCGGTAGGAATTTCCTCTGTGCTCATCGTGATCGGAGCCTGGGTCAAACGGTTTCTGATCGTCGTCCCGACGCTCGAGACACCCTTTCTTCCGGCACAGCGGATTCCGGCGGCGTGGACGCACTATTCGCCCACATGGATCGAATGGGCTATCGTCGGCGGGGCACTCGCGGGATTTCTGCTGGCGTATTCGCTAGTCGCCAAATTCTTTCCAATCGTCTCGATCTGGGAAACGCGCGAGCATGACCAGCCGTCCGAGACTGCACCCGAGCGTGGGCAAACCGCGCTGAGCCCCGCGCCTACGATAGCGGTCACTTTGTTGGGTTTGCTGGTTCTCTTTTGCGCCCCTAGCTCGTCAGCCGGGACAAAGCCAAGGGAGCTACCCCGGCCAGCGACCGTAACCTTGAGCTATCAAGTCGTGGAGCAAAAGCAGGAAGAACCGGCTGCAGCTAGCAATGCCCCCGGAACGATCGGCACGTTGGAGAACCCTTTCGCCAATCGCCGCACGCGCGAAGAAGTACCGATCCCGGCGGTCTTGGTTTTGGCCAAGTTGACGGATTCGTCAGGCGCGCCACTGGCATTCAAACCGGTTTCGTTCTCCGTGCGCACGTACTTCGGAACGCTGTCGCTTGGGAATCGGGCCACGGGCCCGGACGGGGTGGCAAGGATGAGAATCACGGACCGGCGCTTCGGCGCGTACACCGTTTCGGCGTCGTTTGCAGGCGACGAGAGTGCAACGGGCGCATCTAATTCCTTTGAAGTCACGGCGGCCCCTCGCGCGGCACCGTCATTACCGGAAGAGGGTATGTTGATCACGCCCTATCCGACGTTGTGGATCACTTTGCCGTTGGCCTTCTTCTTCGGCGCCATGTGGGTCGTGTTTGCTTATGTTGCATTTGTTGTCTGGCGAGTGCGCAGACTAGGAATCGTGAGGTTATAGCGGGGTAAGACCCGCATGCTAAACTGGTTACCGATGAGACGGCTGCTGCTATTGGCTCTAGCGTTGAACTTGCCCGGGCTAGGCTCGGTGCCACTCTCAGCTTGCGCTCTTCTTTCGTCCACAGCGGTGGAATGTTCGACGCCGAAAACACAGTCTCGCTGCAACGAGATGGATATGGGCGATACGCAAGCTAAGGTCTTGGCTGCCCCGAATGCTTCCTGCTGCGATCTCTCTCGTGCCACGGTTCCAGAATCTCAGCAAAACGCATTCAAGAGCTCTCCAGTCGTGGTTTCTCATGTTGTCCCCGATGATGCGAGGATTGCGCCTGCCATCCGCGGGGAACGGCAAAGTCTGAGCGAACACGACATCTCACCTCCGTTGCAGCAGTCCTTCCTCTGCACATTCCTGATCTGAAACTCTCCTGATCCGTTTCCACGTCGGCACTCGTGCGCCTTCACGTTCGCGCGAGCGAGCGTTCAGGCTGGAATCAGTTGCTTTGCGCTTTCGCCACCTTTGAGTTCGAGAAAGGGACAGTTTATGAAGCTCATTTTCAGGTCAGTTGTTGCAAGTTTCCTTCTCATACCGTTGGCCGCTATCGGCCGGCCGCAGGAGGCGCCGCCATCGGACCAGCCTGGCCGGCTCGCCGATCTGCTCGCGGAGGGCGAGCGAAATAATCCCCAAATTCAAGCGGCTCGGCATGAGTTCGAGGCAGCGAAGCAGGTTCCAACGCAGGCCTCGACGCTGCCCGATCCTCAAGTTGTTCTTCAGCACGTGAGTGTCGGCAGCCCGCGACCATTCGCGGGCTATACGAATAGTGATTTTGCTTACATCGGGCTGGGCTTTTCTCAGGACATCCCGTACCCCGGCAAGCTCTGGCTGCGCGGCGAGATCGCCAAGAAAGAAGCGGACGTCTCGCAACAGCGCTACGAATCCGTGCGCAGAGCGGTACTCATGGAAATAAAGGGGGCCTATTTCCAGTTAGCGTACCTCGCAAAGCGGAGAGCAATCCTCGATGGAAACGGCCAACTGCTTCGACAAGTTGAGCAAGCGGCGGAAGCCCATTACCGAAGTGGAATGGGAAATCAGCAAGAGATTATCCAGGCACAGCTCCAACAGACGAAACTCCTCCGAGAAACCACCGACAACGAATTAGAAGCTGGGAAGATTCAGGCAGCTCTGAAGCGGCTCCTCAACCGGCCGCAGGCGTCGTCGGACATAGAACCAGCGGAGTTGCAGGAAACGTCCGCGTCGTACAGCTACGACCAATTACTTTCGGTAGCGCAAAGCAATAATTCCGAAATTGGCGCTGCGCAGAAAATGGTGGAAAAGCAAGGAATCAAGGTGGAGGCCGCTAAGAAGGACTTCTACCCGGACTTCAATCTTCAATACATGTGGCAGCGCACCGATCCGACGCAATTTCGTGCCTACTACATGGTGACAGTTGGCGTTCGCATCCCCATTTACCGCGGACGTAAGCAACAACCAGAACTGGCGCAGGCGCAAGCAGAGCAAAGTAGCGCGAAGAGCGAATACGAAACTCAGTCGCAACAGGTCGCCTTCCAGCTTCGCCAGCACTTTCTGAGCGCGGAGAAATCTGCGGAACTTCTCAAAATTTACCGCGAGGGCCTCATCCCGCAGGCGCACGCCGAGTTACAGGCCGGGTTGGCGGCATATCAATCAAATCGCCAGGACTTTCAAGCGCTCCTCGCGTCCTTCCTCGATGTATTGAAACTCGACGAGGAGTATTGGCAGACCCTTGCCGAACACGAGACGGCTCTCGCGCAGATCGAGCAGCTAGCAGGATTGTCGCTGCGATGAATGGCGCAGCAGGGAGTACGGTCATGATGAACTATCGCAAAGCATTCTTCATAGCCCTCATCGCGAACTTGGCGCTCGCAATTCTGCTCGTTGGAGCCTGGTGGCGCGTTCGAAAGCCAACCATGACGACTCAACGAGCGGCGGCTTCGACGCCGACGCAGCCACTTGAGAGCAGTCCCTCGGGTTCGCCGGCTCAATCGCTGGAAACATCGCTCGCGCCCGTTCAACTCTCACCCGAACGACTGCAATCCATCGGCGTGAAGTTCGGTGATGTCCAGCGAAGGCCGGTAAGGGATGAAGTCCGGGTGACCGGCACTATCGCCATTGACGAAAGAAAACTGTCCTACGTACAGACGCGATTCTCAGGCTACATCCAAAAGGTTTTTGCGGACGCGACTTACCAATACGTGCGCAAAGGGCAGCCGCTTTTCACAATTTACAGTCCCGAACTCGCCGCTGCAGAGCGCGAATACCTAGTGGCCAAGCAAAACGCGCAGGGCCTCTCGCAGAGCACAGTGCCCGGAGTCGCCAATGGGATTGCTGCCTTACTTAACGCATCAACGGATCGTTTGAGGCAGTGGAATATCCCCCAGCGCGAGATCTCCCGGCTTGAATCCAGTGGACAGGCTTCCCAGGAGCTGGAAATCGATTCACCTGTGAGTGGCTATATCACGGAACGTAACGCCCTCCCGAACGCCTATGTGCAGCCGGAAACCAAAATCTACACGGTTGCAGATCTGTCGACAGTATGGGTCCTCGCCCAAATCTTCCAGAACGACCTTGCGCGCGTTCGAACGGGTACTCCCGCGACTCTTACCGTGGACTCTTATCCTGGCCGCGTCTTCCAAGGAAGGGTTGAGTTCATCTATCCCGACATCGACATGACCACACGCACGGCCCGAGCACGGCTGATTTTCTCGAATCCCAATCTCGCTCTCACTCCGGGCATGTTCGTTAACGTCACGATTCAGGTGCCACTTGGCGCCCAACTCGTCATTCCCGTGGGCGGAGTCTTGCAGTCGGGGGTTCGGCAAATCGTCTTCGTGGACCGCGGTGCGGGTTATCTTGAGCCTCGTGAGGTGCAACTGGGAGCGCAAGCGGGCGATGAGTACGTTGTTCTCAAAGGGCTTAGGGCTGGCGAGCGAATCGTCACCTCCGCCAACTTTCTGATCGACTCCGAAAGTCAATTGCAGGCCGCGATTGGGTCGTTTGCCCCTCCGCCTCCTGGGGCAGGTGTTGCCGCCCCCATGAACCAAACGCAGCCCACCGTTCAGGTTGAATTTTCAAGCGATCCTGCAACTCCTCGAAAGGGCGGAAACACATACCGCGTGAAGCTTACCGGAGCAGATGGCTCGCCTATCACTGGTGTGCAGATCACTCTCCGCAGCTACATGCCTGGCATGCCCGAAATGGGCATGGCTGCAATGAACGTATCCACCGCACTTACCGAAAAAACCGCGGGCATCTACGAGGGCCGGGTGAATCTTGATAGCGGCGGCACTTGGCAAATCACAATCACGGCAATGAAAGGCGGAGTCCTCCTGGCGACCAAGCAGCTGAGGATCACCGCAGAAGGGGGAATGTAGCCATGATCTCCCGCGTCATTGATTGGTGCGCAAAGAACCGTTTCCTCGTCTTCACGGGCACGTTCCTTCTCGTGCTCGCTGGCCTCTGGTCGCTTAGAAACATTCCGCTAGACGCCCTGCCGGACATTTCCGACGTGCAAGTGATCGTGCACATTCCGTGGGAGGGGGAGCCCCCGAACATCATCGAGGACCAGGTCACGTATCCGATTGTCACGACGTTACTCGCCGCACCACACGTGAAGGCAGTACGGGCGCAAACCATGTTCGGCGACTCCTACATCTTTGTGGTTTTTGAAGACGGCACCGACCTGTATTGGGCTCGGTCTCGCGTTCTCGAATACATTCAGCAGCTTCAAGGGGTTCTGCCGAAAAATGTCTCTCCGATGATTGGCCCCGATGCAACGGGAGCCGGCTGGGTATACGAATACGCCGTTGTTGACCGCTCTCATCAACATAGCCTCGCAGATTTGCGGAGCCTGCAAGACTGGTATCTTCGCTATCAGTTGGAAACCGTTCCCGGTGTTGCGGAAGTCGCCTCTATCGGAGGATTCGTCCGCCAATATCAGGTGAACCTTGATCCAAATAAGCTGCGCGCCTACAACATCCCACTCTCGATGGTGATCGACCAGGTTCGCAACAGCACGAACGAAGTGGGCGGGCGCGTGCTCGAAATGGGTGGAGCGCAGTACATGATTCGGGGCCTCGGCTATCTGCGCTCCATTCAGGATCTGGAAACGGTGCCTGTGGCAACGAAGAACGGCACCCCGGTTCTCGTGCGCGATCTCGGAACGGTGACGTTCGGTCCCGATATTCGTCAAGGAGTTGCCGAATGGAATGGTCAGGGCGAAACGGTCGGCGGGATCATCGTCATGCGCTATGGCATGAACGCGCTGAAGGTCATCGATGGAGTAAAGGAAAAGCTTGCGACAATCCAACCGTCGCTTCCGGCCGGCGTAGAAATCGTTACAGGATACGACCGCTCAGGTTTGATTCGAGCGTCGATTGAAACCCTTCAGCGAGACCTGCTCGAAGAAGCCATCATCGTCAGCTTCGTTACCATCGTGTTCCTTTTCCATTTTCGCTCGGCTCTAATCCCGATTCTTACCTTACCCATCGCGGTTCTCGGTTCGTTCATTCCGATGTACTACCTCCACGTCAGCTCGAACATCATGTCGCTGGGCGGTCTGGCGCTTGCCATCGGCGTTCTTATTGATGCCGCCATCGTGATGGTCGAGAACGGATACCGGCACTTGTCGGAGCACCAGGCCGCAAAAGGAGTATCGGGAGGGGAGCTTACAAGAAGCGAAAGACGAACCATCCTGATGGGCGCCGCGAAGCAGGTTGGGCCTGCAATTTTCTTTTCGCTTCTAATCATCCTCGTTTCTTTCTTGCCGGTGTTCTTGTTGGAAGCCCAGGAAGGGCGCATGTTTCGCCCGCTGGCATGGACCAAAACGCTTTCCGTAGCCTTCTCTTCGCTCCTTGCGATCACCCTGGTTCCAGTCCTCATGATGATTTTTCTTCGCGGACATTTGCGGCCCGAATCCGCGAATCCCTTCTCGCGCTGGACTCAGGCCCTGTATCTGCCAGTTCTTCGTTTTTGCCTCCGGTATCGTAAAACGACGCTGTTTCTTAATCTCATTTTTCTTGTTGTGACCCTCCCTCTTGCTTGGCGCATTGGCAGTCAATTCATGCCCCCGCTTTACGAGGGCTCATCCCTCTATATGCCAACAGCCCTTCCTGGAATCTCCATCACCCAAGCCTCGGCGCTGCTTCAGGAACAAGACCGAGTCATCAAGTCCTTCCCCGAAGTCGAAAGTGTATTCGGTGCAGTAGGGCGTTCCGACAGTCCCACGGATAACGCTCCTCTCGATATGTATGACACGACGATCATGCTGAAGCCGCGAGAAAACTGGCGGGCCGATATGACATACGAGAAGCTGATCCGTGAGATGGACGAAAAACTTCAATTTCCGGGCCTGACCAACACCTGGACGATGCCAGTGCAGAATCGGCTCGATATGGAACTGACAGGTATCAAGACTCCGGTTGGTCTGAAAATCCAGGGCCCAAATGTGGAGGGCATCCAGCAGGCTGGTGTGCAAGTACGACAGATACTCGGCGGGATTCCTGAGCTTCGTTCCGTTTTTGCTGAGCGCGTCGCTGAGGGTTTTTACGTGAATGTGGAGGTGAATCGTACCGAAGCTGCTCGCTACGGCCTTTCCGTCGCAGATGTGCAGAGGGCGGTCACGTCCGGAATCGGCGGTGAAAACGTGGCCGAAAATATAGAAGGCCGGCAGCGCTACCCGATTAATGTCCGTTATAACAGGGATTTCCGGGATGACGTTGAGCAACTGAGACGCGTGCTGGTTGCGACGCCCACCGGAGCCCAAATCCCTATCTCCGAGCTCGCGAAGGTCTACTTTTCGCGTGGCCCCGCGATGATCCGGGATGAGGATGGGCTGCTCACCGGCTATGTCTATCTCGATCTCGCGACGAAGGACTACGGCGGTTTCGTCGCAAAAGCGAACCGGCTCCTCCTGGGCAACCTAAGACTTCCCCCGGGCTATTCCTACAAGTGGTCCGGCGAATATGAGTTTGAAGTCCGGGCAAAGGAGAGATTGAAGATCATCGTGCCGGTCGTATTTTTCGTAATCTTTCTGCTGCTGTACATGGTGTTTCACTCCGTGATGGAGGCTGCCGTCCTCATCTTCCCGACGTTTTACGCGATGACCGGGGGCCTGATTCTACAGTGGTGGCTTGGATACAACTTCAGCGTAGCCGTCTGGGTCGGCTACATCGCCTTGTTCGGAATTGCCGTAGAGACCGGTGTTGTAATGGTGGTTTACCTCCACGAGTCGCTCGACAAGCGGCTGGCATCAGGCGTTCCGCTCAAGCATGAAGATATCGAAGCGGCAACAATCGAGGGGGCCGTGCAACGCTTGCGGCCGAAGCTTATGACCGTAACAGCCGTCCTCGCGAGTCTCGTTCCAATTCTCTGGGAAGCCGGAATTGGCTCTGATGTGACGAAACCCATCGCCGCTCCCATCGTCGGTGGAATGATCACATCCACCATCCACGTGCTGATCCTGGTGCCGGTTTTTTTCGCGCTAATGAAAGAGCGCGCTTTGCGTCGTGGGACTCTGCGCTTCTCAACAGCCAGCCGAACAGAATGACCTTTGACTGAACACTATTGGCCTTTTGCAGAGGCCAGCGACAACTCGACAATCCTACCGCGCAAGCTGTCGGTTGAAACCGCAGATGCGTCCCAAAGCACATCTTTTGGTACGCTCCTGAGTGTGATTGGGATGACTTTGATATTGAACAGGATAGCAAAGGCTATGTAGAAGCCCTTTGGTACAGTCGGATTGCAACGAGGGACAAAGTGTCGACCAAAGTTTTGAATCTTAGTACCGCAAGCTTAACTTCTGGTCCCGGCGCGTCCTCACGGAGCGTCGTTTCCCTGTTCTAGCTCTTGGACGCGCTTCAAGGAACACCGCAGAGGTGCGGCAGTGATCTGCATGCGAAGACATTAAGGCAGAAAGATTTGTTGGCTTGGTAGATTGGACGTGCTTGTTTTTCGCTGGCGGCCGCTCTACAAGGCCAGGCTCTCACTGCGCAGCTCACTAACCGCTCTGGCCGACTACGTCGACTCCATCGTGGTGCTTTTTCTGAGCCTTCCGGTGTTAGTGATGTGGAGTTTCACCATCGTCGCGCTGCTAAAGGTCGGGTGGGTAGTCTTACAGCGTGTCGTGCTGCTGTTCTTTCCCCCACTAACCACGTGGTTGCGTCGGAGTGCTCAGTCGCAGGTGAGATAAATAGACAAACAGGCGAAGCCAGTTCTAAAGGCGCGTCCGTCCAGAGGAACTCGCTGAGAATCAGGAATAGAACTGGATGGGGACGCTCTCAGAATGACACTGAACCAAAACGCTTGAGACCACTTGGGACCAAAACTTGGGTCCAAGGTTCGGTTATTTGGAGACCATCAGGGGGGTGTTAGTGGCGTCGAATCAGTAAGTTACGTTGTTTTCACAACTACTCGCCCACGAGCAGCAAATCCATCTTAGCAAAGCGAAAATGGGTTGCCAACACGCGCCAGGCGCACAGTTCTTAGCAAACAAACGAATGGGGACGCCGTGTGTTGCGTGTCGCGTCCTGCTCCGCGCCACACCTCTTGGTCCGGCTTAACGCGAGACTTGAGGGATGCTTGCAAGCTTTACGGCTGATCCGTTCGAGCCGCCTATGCGCTGGGCCATTATCTTGTGAGCGTTTTGGTAGAGCGCGCGGGCCTGCGGAACAGCTTCCACGGCCTTCTGCACCTGCGGGTCGCCTTCCAGCAAAACTTTGAATCCTTCCTGCATATTGAAGACGGACATGAAGACTTCCTGTTTGATTTTGCGCTTGATCCATTCCTGGTTTTCCGCGATTTCAGGTTCCGTGTAACGGACATTGTGTTTGCTGAGATATTCGCGGAACGTCCGCATCACATTGTCATCAACCTCAAAATCCCTTGTGACGGCGGGTTTCGTCCCCAGGAAATAGCGCGTGAATCCGCCAACGCCCGTTTCCGCCGGGAAGAGCACATCATAGCGGAGCAGCACTTGCTGGAACTTTGTCAGCTTTGGCGCATCCACGACGATGTCCGGTGTGATTCCGCCGCCGCCGGTGACCTGACGACCGCTATCCGTCAATCTTACCTCGGTCGGATGCTCCGGCACTTTGCGTTCGTAATGATATTCGTAAAGCGAAACGGACTTGTAATCGCGCTGAATGAGTCGCCCGCTTGGAGTGTAATAGCGTGCGGTAGTTAAGGCTAGCCCTGTGTTTTCGCTAAGCGGAGTGACCGTCTGCACCAGTCCCTTGCCGAAAGTGGTCTCGCCCACAATCAGGCCGCGGTCATGATCCTGCACGGCTCCGGAAACAATTTCTGTCGCCGATGCAGAATTGTTATTCACCAGAATTACCAGCGGCGTGGTCATCCCCTGGTTGCCGCGCACAGCGTAATAACGGCGCTCAGGCGACGTCCTCCCGTGATGCGAGACGATCAACTGATTCTTGTCCAGGAACATGTCGCCAACTGCAACGGCTTCATTCAGCAAGCCGCCCGGATTTCCTCGCATGTCGAGAATCAGTCCATCCAGCGAAGGAGCATCCAGCTTCTTCAAGGCTTCAGCAATTTCGCGGTCCGTGGTTTCGTTGAATCCAGACAAGCGGATGTAGCCAATGCCCGGCTTCAGCGAGAACGCAATATCCACGGAATGCCGCGGAATCTCGTCACGCGTCACGGTGAACACGAGCGGTTCCGGATAGCCTTCTCGCGTAACGGTGATTTTCACCACCGTACCTTTCGGGCCTTTCAACAAATCCGCAACTTCGGTTGTGGAGAGTTGTTCTGTGGATTTGTCATCCACTTTGACAATCACGTCGCCAGGGCGAATTCCCGCATTGTAGGCCGGTGCGCCCGCATACGGCGCCAGCACAACCGTATGGTTTTCGCGTGGCCCTACGATCATTCCCACGCCGTAATACTTCCCGCGCTGGTCTTCCCGGAGCAGCGAAAACTGTTTGGCGTCGAAGAAGCTGGAGTGCGGATCGAGCATCCTGAGCATGCCGGGAATCGCGCCCTGGTAGACCGCCTTGTCCACGTCGACTTGGTCGGCGTAGTTGCTCTGGACTACGTCGAGAACGCGGGTGAAGTCCCGCACGGCGGTCTGGTAATCATCTGCGGAGGCCGCCGTGGCCCGTACGTTCGGCCCGTATATGCCTCCCAACACAGCGGATAACAGCAGCACTCCAATGACAATGACAAGCCCGCGACGCTCTGATTTCATTCTGACCTCGCGCCCAAATCCATAAAAAATTATAGCACACCGGAAACTCCGGTTTGACAGCAGCAGAATACCCTTTCTATGATGCCATTGGGGTCTTAGACGGCTATAGGTTCGAAATGTTGAGCATTCCCCACATGATAGTGGTTTTCGTTGTGGTGCTGGTCGTTTTCGGGCCAAAGAAGCTGCCTGAGCTTGCGCGCGGGCTGGGGAAACTCATGGCCGAGTTCCGGAAAGCCTCTATGGATTTCAAGTCGGCGTTTGAAGAAGAGATGCGCGACCTGGAGCGGCAAGCTTTGCTGGCCGAGCGCAAGAAAGCTGCGGAAGCTGCAGCAGCCAGTGCGGCTTCGGTGGGCGAGCCGGTTCAGCCTGCCGGGCTCCCCCCTTCCTCAACGACTGCCGCGACCGAATCCTCCGCAGAATCTCCTGCCGGCGAAGCTCCGGTCACTGCGACCGTTGCCGAGTCCGTTGCGCGTGGCTCCGAAGCCGTTGCGGAAAACGGTACGGAAGCCGCCGCAAATTTGCAAGAATCTCCCCAGGATGCCCGTCATCCGGCGTGACCTCGTGGCTGACTCCGCTCCCAACGCGCAAGATAGTGGCCGTACCGAAGAACCCGGCGGCACCATGACGTTTTTCGAGCATCTGACCGAACTGCGCAAGCGCATCATCTATTCCCTCTATGCCATTGCCATCGGCACATTCATCGGCGTGTATCTTTCCAAATATTTCATCGCGTGGATTAACAAGCCCATGCTGAAGGCGCTCGCGGACGCCCACTTGGATCCAAAACTGATTTACACGCATCCCGCCGGCGCCCTTAATCTCGTTCTTACCATAGGCGTGTACCTTGGAATCGTGCTGGCTTCACCGATCGTTCTCTATCAGATCTGGCTTTTTGTTGCACCGGCGCTCTACAAGCACGAGCGGGGCGCGATTACCGGCTTCATGTTCTCCACCGTTGTTCTTTTTCTGGGGGGAATTGCGTTCGGCTATTTCGTGACGTTGCCATACCTTCTTCACTTCCTTGTGAACCCCGGGCCGTTGTTCGGGCTCGGCCGAGATGTTGTGCCAATGACCAGCGTGAACGAGTACTTCGACTTGATTCTGCTCGTCCTTTTGGGTATGGGGCTGATGTTCGAGCTTCCTGTTTTGATTTTCTTTTTGTCACTTTTTGGGATCGTGACGCCGCAGTTTCTGTGGAGAAATGCGCGTTACGCGATTGCGATCATCTCGGTTGTGGCCGCCATCGTAACACCGACTCCTGACGCCACGACCATGCTCGTCTTTATGGCTCCGATGATTGGTTTGTATTTCTTGGGTATCGCGGTCTCCGCGGTGGTTACGCGGCGGAGAGAACGCCGCATTGCTGCTCCTGCGGAGGCGCGTTGATGGCTCCCTTTTCTGCGAATTCCTTGAGGATCGTTTTACTCTTCAGTTTTGCGTTTGTTTGTCTCGTAGGTTGCCAGGCCAGCGACTCTTCGCGCGGCGCGGGCCAGCCTCCTTTCATGAGCGCGGCAGCCTCGAATCCCCCGCAGGGGACCGATGACGCTGCCCCGCCCGACAAGACCGGAGGCTTCGACGGGAAGCGCGCTTATGCGCTGGTCGCCAAACAGGTTGGCTTCGGTCCGCATCCTTCCGGTTCGCCGGCAATCGCCAAGGTGCAGGATTTTCTGCAATCCGAGTTGAAAAGCTACGGCTGTACCGTGGACACGGACAGCTTCAGCGCTGACACGCCAGTCGGCCGCCTGCCAATGAAGAATATTCTCGTAAAGATTCCCGGAGAAAAGCCTGGAATAATTCTGCTCGGCACCCACTACGACACCCTTTTGACTGTGCCCAATTTTGTTGGAGCGGATGACGCGGGTTCCTCCACGGCATTAATGCTGGAACTGGCACGTCTCTTATGCCCGCACCACGGAAAATACGCCGTCTGGATTGCTTTCTTCGATGGCGAAGAAGCTATGAAGCAGTGGAGCAACACCGACAGCCGCTATGGCAGCCGGCAAATGGCTGCGAAGCTGGCGATGAGCGGGGACCTGAAGAAGGTCAAAGCCTTTCTGCTGGCAGATATCGTGGGCGGCCGAAACGCGCGGATTCTTCGCGACTCCACCTCCACTCCTGCTTTGGTGGACCTCGTTTGGAGCACGGCGCACAAATTGGGGTATTCGGCAATATTTCTGAATGAAGAGACGGCTCCGCAAGACGATCATGATTCATTCATGGCGCGCGGGGTCCCTGCCGTGGATGTCATCGCGGACTTTGTGAACAACGGCTACTGGCACACGCCGGAGGACAATCTCGAGAAAATCAGCGCAAGAACGCTGGCCGTTGTCGGGCATGTTTTTCTGGAAAGTGTGAAGGAACTGCACTCGCGTTAGTCGCCGGCTTAGGGGAGCGCTCAGTTTCTCTCGCCCCTGTTTAAGCCTCGAACCGAACTTCCTTGCCTTTTTGTAAGGCTGAATGCTTCGCGAAGTCCTCATCATTCCGGAAGGGAAAGTCCGAGCGGTAGTGGCTGCCGCGGCTCTCTTCGCGGGCCAGCGCTGCGCGCGTCATGGCCAGCGCCAAGGTGTGCAGATTGCGCAGTTCGTGGCCACCGCGCCCCGACTTTTCGCATTTTGGGTGCTCGATCGCTTCCAATTGCTTGATCGCTTCAGCCAGGTCTTTGCCGGTTCGCATGATGCCCACGTTGCGCCACATGAGGTCGCGGATTTTTGTCAACGCTGGGCACACCGCCGAAGCGGGTTTAGCGCCGCCATTTTTCGCCGCTCCGTTTTTCACGGCTTCTTTCGGTGCTGCTGAGGGATTGCCCGGGAGCGGCGCGGGACTTCCGGCCAACGCTTGCCCTTTGCGTTTTCCCGCGGGTGCATCTTTCATCATGACTTGTCCCGCGAGCGCGCCGAATACCAGTCCTTCGAGCAAGGAATTGCTGGCCAAGCGGTTTGCTCCATGCACTCCCGTTGCCGCAGTTTCTCCCGCGGCATAGAGACCAGGCAGGGAAGTGCGCCCGTTCAAATCCGTTTTCACGCCGCCCATCATGTAGTGCGCGGCAGGGCACACCGGAGCCATGTCGCTCGCCAAATCGAGCCCGTAGCTGGCACATGTCTCGTAAATTCGCGGGAAGCGCCTCTTCAGGAACTCCTCGCTCTTTTTCGTCATGTCTAGAAACACATGCGTGCTGTTCGTTTGCTGCATCTCGCTGACGATGGCACGTGCCACCACATCGCGCGGGGCTAACTCCTGTGCCTCGTGATATTTCTTCATGAACCGTTCCAGGCCGATGTTGCGCAGCACGCCGCCCTCGCCGCGGAGCGCTTCGGAGAGCAGAAAGCGCGGCGCTCCCTGAATGGCCAACGCCGTCGGGTGGAATTGCATGAACTCCATGTCCGACAGAACCGCTCCCGCTTCGTACGCAATGGCCATACCATCGCCTGTGGCGACATCAGGATTCGTGGTCTCGCGATAGATTTGTCCCACACCGCCGGTGGCGAGCATCACTGCCCCTGCCCGTAATTCGTGAAGCGTCCCATCGGTTTCGTCGAGAAAACGCACCCCCGTAGCTCGTCCGCGCTCGACAAGCAATTCGGTGGTAAAGGCGTGGGCGCGCAGGTGCAAGTGCGCGATCGAGTGCGCTCGCGCAAGCAATGCCCGGCTGATTTCGCGGCCTGTAGAGTCTCCGTGTGCATGTAAGATGCGCGAGCGGCTGTGCGCCGCTTCCCGAGTAAATGCAAGCTTGGTGCCAGCCCGGTCAAATTCCGTGCCCCACTCGATGAGCTGTGTGATGTACTTCGGACCTTCCTCCACCAGCAACGCCACGGCTTCGGTTCGGCACAAGCCGTCGCCTGCCTTGATGGTGTCCTGCTCATGCAGCCCGATTTCGTCCTCGTCGGAAAGCGCTACGGCGATGCCGCCTTGCGCCCATGCCGTGGCCGAGTCGCTCAGATTCGATTTCGCTAGGACCAGAACGGTGCCCGCCTCACTCAGTTCAATCGCGGCGCGCAAGCCTGCGATTCCGCTGCCCACGACGGCGTAGTCGGCATGATGAACTTTGTGGGAGGTGGTCATGGGAGCGGGGGATTGCGCTCAAATCGCTCAAATATGGTAGCACGAAGAAAATCAGCGCATAAGAAGGCGAGCGTTGGTATGGCCCCGGCGAAGCGTATGTTACATTGAGAATCTGCCGCACATGAAAATCACACGCATTCGGGTGCAATCTTCCTCTGGTCCCTACTCCATCGTTGCCGGAGCAGGAGCCATCAGCCATGCGGGGCAGGAAATAGCATCGCTCGGGCATTTTTCCAGCATGCATGTTGTCTCTTCACGCAAGGTTTGGCGCGCGGTCGGCAAAGTCGTGCACTGCGGCTTGCGGCTTTCGAATCGAAACGGCGTGCATCTTTTCAACGACGCGGAATCCGAGAAACATCTTGGCAGCGTGGAGCGAATCGCGCGCTCTTTGTGCCGCGCCGGGGCGGACCGCAAATCGCTGATAATCGCGGTCGGCGGTGGCGTCGTCGGTGACCTCGCTGGTTTCGCGGCGGCCTCTTATTTGCGAGGCGTCGCTCTCGTCCACGTTCCTACCACTCTGGTTGCTCAAGTGGACAGTTCCATCGGCGGAAAAACCGGAGTGAATCTTCCGGAAGGCAAGAATCTCGTTGGTGCGTTTTATCCGCCACGCCTGGTAATAACAGATCCCGACCTTCTTCGAACTCTTCCCGGCCGCGAGTTCCGCGGTGGCTTGGCGGAAGTCATCAAGCATGCGGTGATCGCGGATGCGCCGATGTTCACGCGGCTCGAAAAGGACATGGACAAAATCCTTCGACGGGACCGGGACGTGCTTGGCTCTCTAATCCCACGCAACGTCCAGATCAAGGCGCACGTGGTCAGTCGCGATGAGCACGAATCCGGCTTGCGCGAAATCCTCAATTTTGGACACACCTTCGCGCACGCTTTGGAAAGCGTCACGCATTATTGCCGTTATCAGCATGGCGAAGCCGTCGCCTGGGGCATGATGGCCGCGGCTTTCCTCGGACATGAAATTCGCCTCACTCCTGCCGAAGAGGTTTCACGGATCGTGTCTCTTGTTTCTCGTCTCGGTTCGTTGCCTCCCTGGCCGAGCGTTTCGCCTCCTACTTTAGTGCAGGCGATGCGTTCCGACAAAAAAGCTCGTGGCGGCGTTTTGCGCTTCGTTCTGTCTCCGCGCATGGGCCAGGCGCATACTCATGACAAAGTCCCGTTTGAGGCGGTCGAGCGTGTTCTCCATTTCACTCCTCGTTTGATCGCCGCCGTATGTGCACGTCCCGGTGCCTGGAATGATTGAGATTTCCTCGCGGGTGAAGGGAACCCGGCCGGAGGATGCCACCACCGAAGCGGAAGCCTCCAAAACGATCCGCGAGATGTTCACGCAGATCGCGCCGCGCTACGATCTGCTGAACCATCTCCTGTCGTTTGAATTGGATCGCCTGTGGCGCGCCCGCGCAGCGAAGCATCTTCGCCCAATTCTTGACCGTCCGGACGCTTTGGTCCTGGATCTTTGTTGCGGAACGGGCGATCTTGCTTTTGCCCTTGCTCACGCAGGAAAATCCCGCATCGTTGGTGCAGACTTCGCGCACACCATGCTTGTTCGCGCTAGAGCAAAAAGTCAGCACCTGTCGGCAGCCGGCCGCGCCAGTTCCTCGACGTACATGCCGTTTTTCGAAGCCGACGCTCTCCGCTTGCCCTTTGCCGATGCTTCTTTTGATTTGGTGACTAGCTCCTTCGGGTTTCGAAACCTCGCCAATTACGAAGCAGGCCTACAGGAAATGCACCGCGTCCTCAAACCCGGCGGCACGATTGCCATCCTTGAATTTGCCGAGCCCCGGGAAGGGTTCTTAGGGAGTTTGTACCGTTGGTATTTCACAAGAGTTCTTCCACGAATCGGTTGGCTCATCTCCGGCCATCAATCGGCTTACACGTATCTGCCGAAGTCCGTCGCCCGCTTTTTCCGTCCCCCCGAGCTTGCCGCGCTCCTGAGGTCAGTCGGCTATCAGTCTGTCGCTTTTCGCGAATGGACGATGTGCACGGTGGCCCTGCACACAGCTATTCGGCCGTAGAACGCGATTTTCTTGCGAAAGAGGAAGGTCGATTCAGAATGCAAAAAACCAAGTCGCAAAAGTGAGCCCGGGTAGAGAACAAAAAAAGAAAAAAACCAAAAACTAAAGAACTGAAAACTTCCTCACTCTTCCAGTCCCGCTGCCCGCAATTTTGCCAGAAGCGTTTTTGGTGTTATGCCCAACTTTTCCGCCGCACGAGTTTTGTTCCACCTGCACTCGCTCATCGTATTTTCGAGCAGCGCTTTTTCCACGTGCCCCGCGGCGCGGCTGGTGACTTGCTCTAGCGTTCCTTCCCAATCAAATTTTCCCGGCAGCATTCCCGAAGGCAACTTTGCCGTGTCGGGCATCGTTGCGGGAAGCTGCAGGGCGTCCGCCCGAATACAGACACCGTCCGCGAGGATCACTGCGCGTTCCATGGTGTTTTGCAGCTCGCGCACGTTTCCCGGCCAGCGGTAATGCACCAGACACTCCTTCGCTTCTTCTGAAATCTCCAATCCCGGTTTGCCGAACTCCCGACTGAACTTTTCGAGAAAATGATTCGCTAGCAGCAGCACGTCCTTTCCACGCTCGCGCAGCGGCGGAATCGTCATCAGCACAGTCGAGATCCGGAAATACAAATCGTCGCGGAACAGCTTCTCTCGTACCTGCTTCTGCAAGTCGCGGTTCGTGGCTACGACAATGCGCACGTCAACGTCAATCGATTGTGTTCCGCCCACGCGTTCGAAACGCTTTTCCTCGAGCACGCGCAACAGCTTCGCTTGGATCGCCAGCGGTAACTCGCCAATCTCATCCAGAAAGAGCGTTCCGCGGTGTGCCAGGTCCATTTTTCCCACTTTGCGCGTGCCCGCACCAGTGAACGCACCCTTTTCGTGCCCGAACAGCTCATTCTCAACGAGCCCTTCCGGAATCGCCGCGCAATTTAACGCCACGAACGACTGCTCTCGCCGTGAGGACAAATGATGAATCGCCAGCGCGAACAACTCTTTCCCCGTGCCGCTTTCCCCCAACAACAAACAAGTCGTGTCCGTCGCCGCCACTTTCTGGATTTGCTGGCTCACTTCCTTGATGGAAGCATGCTCTCCCACGATGCGCGGAAATCCGTAGCGCGCCGTGTATTCGGCGCGCAGCAGGAGATTCTCGCGTTGCAACTCTTGTTGCTCTGCAGCGCGCTTCACGAGCAACTTCAAGTGATCCAGGTCCACCAGCTTCTGCAGAAAATCAAACGCGCCGTCCTTCATCGCCGCAACCGCTTCTTCCACCGAGCCATACGCGGTCAGCAAAAGCACCGGGATCGTCGCATCCACCTGCTTGGTTTCGCGCAAAACATCCAGACCCGATGCGCCAGGCATCTTCAAGTCGGTGATCACGAGCAAATAACGGCGTGCGCGCACCTTCTGGATCGCCGCTGTGCCGTCCGGCGCTTCGTCCACGGAGTATCCCGCGCGCTCCAGCGCCTTCCGCATCATGGCGCGCAATTCCGCTTTATCTTCAACGAGCAGGAGAGGTTCCATCTCTCTCGTTTCTATCACGGATCCCGGCGGGTTCAGGGAACAACGACGCCCACGTGTGTGGAGAAGGGAAGCACCACGTTGGCAAACAGCCACCACCGCCACCAGGTAAAAAGTTCACAAGCGCTTTTCGAGGAGCGAATCACCACCAGGTGCAAGGAATCGTCGGGTGCCAATGTAACAAGAGCCTGGCTGCGTAAGGAATACAACCAGGCTCGCTGACGCCTAAACCTCGATGTAAAGGATTATGCCCTCAGACCATTGTTACCGCGCCCAACCCGGGTCGCCGCCAGCTTTTCGCAACTCGGCTTCCATGTCATCCAACTGCTGCCGGAGCTGCGCCAGTTCCTGTTTCTTTGCTTCAATCTTGGTGGTCTTGTCGTTGATTTCCGAGCGGCTGTTCTGTTCCTTCATGGCCTTCTGAGGGTCGGCGTAATACTGCACCGAGGACTTTTGCAATTCGCGCTGGAGAAGATCCAGCTCTTTTTCGGCCTTGGCGATCTTCTCATGCTGACCGGCAAAGCGTTTCCGCCAGGCTTTTTCGCTGTTGGGGTCTTCTTTCTGGTTGGCATCCCCGGGCTTTTGAGCGTTGGCAGCCTGGGCCCCGCCCGCAGTAGACGCATCCGTTCCACTCGTGGCACCTGCAGCAGTTGCGTTTTGTATTTCCGGTTTGTCCGGTGCGGCGGGCTTAATGTCGTCGTCCGTATAGACTTTCTTCGGTTTCTGCGCGTCCTTCTTCTGCTTTTCCTCGCGCGCCTTTCTTGCGGCGTCCGCCACCGGATCGCCAGTCTGTTGCGAAGAGCTTTGCGGCCGCGCATAGCTTCCCAACGCCGCAAGAGACAACCCGCCGATAACTGCCGCCACTTTCATCCAATCGTTTTTCCGCATTTGTCCCAACCTTCCGGAGCATTTTCGAGGCTCCTTCTCCCTGTTAGAGGGTTAGATGCGTACCTGCTTCGATTCTACTGCTTCTGCAACCCTTCGTGGCGCTGGAAGCGTAACGATAAACTCCGCCCCGCCTTTCGTACAGTTCCTCACTTCGATATGTCCACCGTGCTGCAGGATGATTTTTTGCACCACCGCCAATCCCAAGCCGGTCCCATTGCTCTTCGTTGTAAAAAACGGACGAAACAGCTTTGGCATGGCCTCCGGTGCAATGCCCGTCCCATTGTCTGTAACGATGACGCGCTGCCATCCCGTCTCCTCGCCCTCGACCACTTCTCCTCGCAGCGTGACGCGCCCGCCTCCTTCCGCTTCCGCGCACGCCTCCGCCGCATTCCGTGCCAGATTCAACAGCGCTTGCCGCAGCAGCCCTTCATCTCCGGCCACGTCGCCAAAGTCTCCTTTGCACTCGATCATCACCTGCGGCAGCGCTTGCACCACTTCCGCCACAGCGCGATTCACCACATTTTGCAAATCCACGCGCTCTTCGGGGATCTCCAACGGCCTCGCATATTTCAAAAACTCCGCCACCATGTGAGTAATGTTTCTAGTTTGCTCCACAATTTTCTTCGCATAATCAAAGGATTCATTCGGCGAAGCGTCCGGGATCATCTGCGCGTATCCCGAAATTGTCGCCAGCGCGTTTTTGAACTCGTGCGCAATTCCTGCCGACAACTCGCCCAGCGCCGCCAGATTCTCTTTGAGCTGCATGCGCTGCTGCAGTGCCGCGAGCTCCGTTAAGTCTGTCAGTAAGCAGATGACACCACTAATCTTTCCTTCGCCGCGCCGAATCGGCGAAATCGTGACGCCCAAGTGCCGCGTGTCCCCCGCCGGAGGCACGTGCTCGACTTCTTCTCTCCGGAAGATTCTTCCTGTTTCCAGGCACTCTCCAACCAGGTTGGTTAGCTGTGAACCCTGTCCCAGCGCTTCGCTGTATCGCCGGAATCCCAGTCCGCGAATTCCCAGCACCTGCTCCGCGGCGGGATTCGAACTCGAAATAATTCCGGTCGCATTCACGACTACCAACCCTGCCGGCATGTTGCGCGTGACTTCCTCGCTCAGCCGCTCGGTTTGCTCAGCACGCTCCTTTTCAAGCTTGTGCAGCCGCTCGAGTTCTTTTTCCTGCTCGCGCAGTTGCTGAATCACTGCTTGCATGGAAGCGGCCATGAACGCTGAAGCATTCTCCGTGCGTGGTGCGCCGGCGGCGACCTTTTCCCCTTGCTCTTCCTTGCTGCTCTGAAAGAACTTGCGCAGCAGATACACCACTACTCCAGCCACCGCCAGCACTCCAATGCCGAGTCCCGCGATGACTTCCCAAGTGTGCTGCGTGCCACTGCCGCCTTGGAGCATGCCCCACATCAGTTTGGCCGATTAGCTTCTTTATTTACCGCTTCTCGCGTTCGATCGTCCCTGGCAGTCCCGCTCATCCAAAAATCCCTCGTAGCGAGGGCCACTCTTCGCCGATCAACGGTCCGAGGTAAACAATCGCCAGCGCTCCAATTCCCAAGAACGTTCCAAACGGCAGTTGGTATTGGCTAGCAATCGTCCACCGCAGCGCGCTCACCGTTCCGAGTCCCCTCCGGTTGCCGCGTTCCGCCAGACGCCGCCCCCAACCTCCCAGGTACAGCGCCACCACCACGCTCAATCCAATCACGCTGCCCAACAAGCTTCCCAAAAGAATCGTCCAAAACGTTCCGCGCAGTCCCACAAACGCGCCGACCATGGCCATCATTTTCACGTCGCCCAGGCCCATTCCTTCGTGCTTGCGCACCAATTTGTAGCCCGCCGCCAATCCCCACAGCAAAAAGCTCCCAAAAGCTGCTCCCAGAATTGCGTCCACCAGACCCGCGACATTGGGCTGCAAACGCTGATGCAGCAATCGCCAGCTCAAGGCTGGCCCAAATCCTCCGCTCGGCGGCACAAACGCCGAAAACACGAGCCCGGCCGCGAATCCCGGCCACGTCACCAAATCCGGCAAAAGCCGTACCCGCAAATCCGTGATGGTCAGCACGATGATCAGGCACGTGAAAAACAACCACTTCACCGTCGCTTGCGTGATTCCGTATTCCAGAAACGCCGCCACGAACAACAACCCCGTGGCCAACTCCACCAGCGGATACATCACCGAAATCGGTTCGCCGCACGCCCGACATTTTCCCCTTAGCCAAATCCACGCAAACACCGGCACGTTGTCGTAAAATTTGATGGCTGTTTTGCACTTCGGACAGCGTGACCCCGGCGAAACAATCGAAAGGTCCTCCGGAATCCGCGCGATGCAGACATTCAGGAAGCTCCCAATCACAGTCCCAAGCAGGAAAAAGAATATGCCGGCGATGACCACAGTTTAGTCGGCCATCTTGCGGCCGCGCGTGAAGTCGGCCGCTTCGCAGCCGCTTCTACTAATCTCCCACAGCCGCGCGACCCCCTCAACAAAGCCGCTCTCCCCCGTGCCCCATCCCTAAAGGGCATCCAAAGCCAAAATTACTCAATTCGCAGAAGGAATCGGTAAAATTGTGGCGTGGTTTTCACTTACAAGACCGGCGAGGATATCAGGAAGGGTGATCGAGTGCTGCTCCATGGAGAAGCTGGAGAAGTTGAGTATCTTGCTCACCCAGCGATTTCAGACCCACAGACTGACTGGTACGTGCAGGAATACGGGTGGCGGCGGAATGGTTCTTGAACCACAGTATTTTGGACGGGCGTTTTTGCCGGAGGCGGAAAAATCTGACCTTTACTTAGTCACAAGCGGAGAGTGATTATCTGTGCGCACTCTGCGTCTCCGCGTTATCCGTTGACGCTTTCTCTGTTTCTTTTCTTCTCAAACTGCCGACTGTAAACTGTCAACTGTAGGCTTGGCGCTGTTGATCTCTAATCTCCGGTCTCTGATCACTATCAATGAATTTCTTCGAACGCAAAATCCGCCGCTACGAGCATCGCCGCTGGACCACCGACGACAACCGACGTGTCCAGCCCTTCCACTGGGGTCTTGAACACATCGGCGGCTCGCCCGATGACCCGGATCCCAGTGCCTTCGTCCGCGCCTACGCGCAAAAGGCTATCGAAAACAGTCCCGACTGGTACGCCACTGCTCCCGCCTCCGACTATCACCTCGACAGCGAAAACGTCCTCACCTTCACCAGCTCCATCGAGTCTCCTTGGCCCGAGAACAACACGGTTTATGCGCGCCTCTGGGCCGCCTCGCGCAGTTGGAAGCCACCTATCAAGGCCGCGCAAGGCACGGCCGTGCTCGTTCTTCCCAATTGGAACGCCAAATGGCACGGGCAGGACGGCCTCTGCGAATGGACCGCGCGCTTCGGAATCACCGCTCTAAAGATGAGCCTGCCCTATCACAATCGCCGCATGCCCCGTGGCTACGAGCGCGCCGATCAGATTTGCGGCCCCAACATCGGGCTCACGTTGCAAGCCAACCGTCAAGCGGTTCTCGACGCGCGCCGCTGCCTTCGCTGGCTCGAGCAGCAGGGGTATACCAAGCTCGGCATCCTCGGCACCAGCCTCGGCTCTTCCGTAGGTGCCATTACCCTGATTCACGACCCCGCCGTGCGCGCGGGCGGCTTCTTCCACGTTTCTACGTATTATGCCGACGTCGTCAGCCAGGGCATGACGACAAACCACGTTTGGGAAAGCCTCCGCCACCACGTCACCGTCGACGAGCTTCGCGAATACTGGGCTCCCATCAGCCCGATGCCTTTCGTTGCGCGGGGCATGGGCGCACCCCGCAAATGTCTCATGGTCTACGGCAAGTACGATCCCACGATGCTCCCCGAACTCACTCGCCAGATGCTCGAGGCGCTCCGCCGCTACAGCCCCGCCCCCCGCACCCTCGGCCTTCACTGCGGCCACTATTCTCTCGAACTCCCACCGTTCTCCTACATCGCCGGCTACCGCATGCTCGCGTTCCTTCGCAGCGCCCTCTCCCAGTAGCACAGGCCTTCACCTGTGTCCGTCTGCTCGCCCGACGGGTAAATGGTTAGGATGCCCGTGGAGGTTGTCCTTCAGCTCGAATTCTGCACGCGATGCACGATGCATCGGAACTCCGCGTCCGTGAGTAAACCGCGCTTCTCGACCCCGGCGCGCTTCACCGCGGCCAACACCGCCTGTTGCTCCTCCACGGTCAGAGAAATCCGTAACTCCTTTGCTTTGATCGCGACGCTGTCCAAACCACTCTTCTTTCCCAGGACGATCTCGCGCTTCGCTCCAACCAAATCAGCCGAGAAAGGTTCAATCGCCTCAGGAATATGAAACTGGCTCGCCACGGCTCCACTTTCGCGCATGAAAAGATTTTCGCCAACCACCGGCTTCCAAGGCTCCAGCGAATGCCGAGCCGTTCGCCGCACCAGCGCGGAAACTGTGCGAATCTTCTTCAGATTGAGTTCGACCGGCACGCCATACAACCCTGCAAGGGCCATCGCAATCTCGCCGAGGTCGCCGTTGCCGGCGCGTTCGCCCATTCCGTTGATGGTTCCTTGGATCCACTCCGCGCCCGCGCGAATGGCCGCCACTGCACAGGCCGTCGCCATGCCGAAATCATTGTGCCCATGAAAATGCAGAGCCACTTGCGGACCGACCCATTCACGGACTTGCCGCACGAGAAATTCCACGGCCTCCGGCCCGCACGCGCCTATGGTGTCAACAACCACGAGTTCTTCGGCGCCAGCGTCCAAGGCGTTCCTGTAAAACTCGCGCAAGGCATCCAATTCCGTGCGCGTTCCGTCAACCGTGAAGTACGCCACTGTTACGCCATGTTCTCGCGCGTAAGTAATTGCCTCGGCAGCGCGCCGTTTCGCCTCGTCGACGGTGAGGCCGTAAGCTTTCAGCTTGATTGCGCTGGTCGGCATTTCAATCACCGTCGCGCGCGAACCCAGCCGTAGCAATTCGTCAATGTCTGCTTTCACCGCGCGCCCAAAGCCCCAGACTTCTGCTTTTAGTCCCGCGCCGGCAATCAGCTTGAACGCTTCGGCATCTTCCGCCGATACCCGTGGAAAACCCGCTTCAATGCGGCCAACTCCAAGTTCGTCGAGAGCGTGAGCGATCTCCAATTTTTGCGGAGGTGTCAGCACTACGCCAACGCTTTGCTCCCCGTCGCGCAGCGTCGTGTCGTAAAATCTCACTGCGCCGCGTTGCGCAAAATCTTTTCGCACTTCCGGTCGCCGGTTAAGCTCGCTGACCCAGAATCCTTTTTGCTCTTGGGGAGTTTCAGACATCTCAAACTTCACGCTTTCGCGGCTTTTCCGCCGTGCAATTCCTTGTAAGAAACCACCGGGTTTCGCAGCACGCCGATTTTCTCGATTTCGCACTCCACCACGTCGCCCGGTTTCAAATACAACGACTTCGGATCGTCGCTGAACGCCGCCACGCCGGAAACCGTTCCCGTCGAAAGCACGTCCCCCGCGGAATATCCCATCGGCGAATAGTGCGCCACAATTTCCTGCACCGTCACCGACATTTTGCTCGAGTGCGATTGCTGGCGCGTCTTGCCGTTCACGCGAAGCTGCATCGAAAGATTATTCGGTTGCGGAATTTCATCAGCAGTCACAATGTGCGGACCCAGCGGGCAAAAGGTATCAATCCCTTTGCAAAAACTGAACACGCCCGACTTCATTTCTGTGCGCTGGATGTCCCGCGCCGTAATGTCGTTGAAAATCACGTACCCGCCGATGTAATCGGCCGCGCTCGCCGCATCAAAATGTTTTCCCGATTTCTTCAGCACCAGCGCAAGCTCCAGCTCGTAATCCAATTCTTGCGTCAAATGTTCTGGATACACGATGGGCTCGTCCGGACCAATGATGGCATCCACGTTTTGAAAAAAAACAATCCATGGCAGAACCGGATGCGAAAATCCGGACTTCTGAGCCTCCTCGTGATGCTCCCGGAAATTTCCCGCCGTGTGAAAAAATTTCTTCGGGATAATTGGCCCCGTGATTCTGACTTCGTTTTTCTGAAATCGCAGGGCTTCTCCCGACGGCCCTGCTTCCACTCCTGCTTTCATCACGTAGTCCAGCGCCGTCCGCGCCGCATCCAGTCCGCGGTCACCATTCTCAAAAAGCCCGCGCATGTTTGCCGGAACAAGCGCGTCCGCCAGCGCATAAAACGCGCCTTCGTGCTGCACATTTCTCAGATAAACCGCATACGCAGCATTCAAATCCACGATCGCTCCGTCGGCAGCAATTGCGCCGATGCGATTTTCGCGGCTGCGGGAATGGAAAGTGGCCAATTTCATGAAACGTGTCGCTCCTCAATAAGGGAACTAGGCTGCCGGGCCGACGGGCTGTGATCACGGGGAATGATTTCCGGGAACAGTATAGTGGAAACGGAAGTTCTAGAGTGGGCGGAAACGCGGTGCGCAGGGAATTCAGCTGAACCTAGTTGTCCATGGGCGGCTTGATGTACGCCGCGCCGTGCCGATGCAGCCCGGCAGAGGGAATCGCCTGCGAGAAAACGATGCGGATCGGAACGAAAATCGCGCCCGTGCCGGGAGTAAACGGCACGGCCACTTCCACGCGCGAGCCTTCCGGATACTGGTTGCGACTCCGAAAACTGATTCCGCCTTTCGACAAGTCTTCGCAGACAACCACTTCCTCCGCAAAGCCGCGCCGCCGAATGCACGCCAGCACCCGCGCCCTCACCCGCGTGCGATTCCGCCGCGGAACAACACGTTCGTCTGTTGCTGGCCGCGCGCCGTTGCCATCAAAACTCGAAGCTTCGGAAAGCGACTCAATCCAAATCGAAGGCGAATCGCAATGCCGGCAGTGGCGCGCCACGCATTTGCGAATTTCAAAGGATTTCAGCTGTATTTCGTTGAGATACACAACTTCGCGCCGCTGGCAGAAGCTGCACTCCATCAGCAAACGCGCAAGCGCCTCTTCGGCTTTATGCGGGGAGGGGAAATCAATGTCCCAGAAATCGTTGCGCGGCTCGAGAATATGAACGGCATAGAGGAACCCAGTGGCCTCCCGATCAATTTCCGCAACCACGCGCGCCCGCGTGTTTTTCCACTGGTCGCCCTCGATGAATCGCCGCAGATGGAGCTCCTGGCCCGCCTCCAGTTTTTCGGTGAAGCGCAGCACCCCGCCGTTGCGGCTGACCAGCAGCGTCTCGACGGTCTGTGTGAACGTAGCGCCCGCTGCCGTTGCCCAGGATGCTTCGACGGGCATACGGAGGCTGATGCGGTCGCTCTGGCGCAAGCCATCCGATAACGTGCTCATGGGGTTATACAAGGTCGTTCTAGTCTTCAGGCTAACATGCGCAAAAACCCCGCACAGCGCGGTGATGGGCGGGTTTGTCGTTCCATGTAATAACGCTCGGTAGACTAATTCCTGCCGCGGAGAGCTACTCGGGTATTGCCTCTTTCGCATGAAGATCCAACGGAGAGCCCCACACGAGCGTGGTTTTCGTTCACACTAGAGGAGTCGGGAAATCTCTGCGGCGCCGGCAGGCGTCCCTATCGGTGTGAAAGCTTGGGCGACGTAATTCTAATGGGTGACCGAACATCGCACGACGAATCCCGGGGTCTCTCTCTCCGGGACCGCCGCTTTTGCATCCGCTATCCTTTTGCCGCCGATGTGGTAGTTCTGACCTTGAAACGGGCACGAAATCGGATGGCGTGACCTCCGACATCTCCATGGGCGGAATTTTTGTCTGCACCAGCAAGCCGCTGGCTTCCACCACACGCATGCGCGTTACCCTGACCAGGAAAGACCAGAAACTTGAAGCGCTCGGGACAGTGCGTATCGTCAAGCCGCGCATCGGCATGGGCATTGAGTTTCTCGATCTCGAGCAGCCCCACTACGGCGTGTTGCGCCGCTGGGTGGAACAACTCAGCAAAGCCCGCTGAGACGAGACCTGTCCTCCACGGCCGAAACCAGCGGTTGTCATTCTGAGTCCATGCGACAAGGATGGACGAAGAATCTCATGGACTCCTGCACGCTCGGCTTATGAGTTGAAATCTTTCGGCCCTGCAAGGGGCGCCTCAGGAGGAATGCAGAACAAGGAGGCCATGCGTTCACTGCTTCGTGTCGAGCGGGTGTTTGCTCTTCTCGTAGAATTCATTCTGAATCTTGAGGCTGGCGTCGTCCGCCTTTACCGCACGGATGGCCTCGACAATTGTGGAAATCCATCCCTGCACGTTCCACTCGCCCAGTTCTTTCGTGGCCACGGAGCCGTCGCCTGAATAGTGCTCGGGAAAGCGCGCGTACCACCAGATGCCCGTGTAAAGAAATTCCGGCAGATTCTGGCGCTTCTGGTCCGAGCCGGATTCGCGTTTGGCCCGGTCAATGTGCGTGAGTTCCGGATGGGTATAAAGCGTATTGGAGCTTTCGTTTTCCCCGGCGTGGTAGTCGACTCCGGTGGATTTTTTGGCCGGGCCACCCGGCCGGCTGCGCTCGCCGTCGAGCGCGTATACGACATAATCTTTCGGGCTCGCCATCTGCGCTTGCGCGAAATACGGAAGCAAGTGCTCGTTCCCGCCATGGCCGTTCACGATAACCACTTTCTTGCAGCCGTTGCGCGCCATTTCGTCCGTCGTTTCCTGCAAGAGCTTCAACTGCAATTCCATGCTGTAGGCCACTGTTCCAGGCTCGTGCTTGGCTTCGAAAATCTGGCCGAAATAATATTCCGGGAAAACCACGGCAAATTCCTGCTCGGCCGCGTGCAGAGCGGCGTAGCGCACGTTCAGAAGATCCGTCCCCAGCGGCAAATGCGGCCCATGTTTTTCCAGGATTCCAAACGGAAGCAGGCATGTCCCTTTAGATTGTTGAATCGCGGCGCGAAAGTCTTCCGCGGTCAGCTCTTCCCACTTCACGGAAAGCTTGGCCTGGCCGAACGCGGGAATCGCGCCAAGCAACAGTAGGAAAGCACTTAGACCCACTCGTTTCATAATCCCTCCGGGAACGACGCGGCCTATTCTAGCGGCAATCCACCGGATTTTCATTCTTGAAACGATTCAATAGAACGTCCCATCGCGTGATCCAGCGCTTTTTTTTCCTCGGTTGTAAGCGCGCGCGTTGCACCCTTTTGCAGTTGGCCTAAAGCAAGCGGTCCAATGGCCACACGCACCAGGCGCAGCACTTGCCGGTGGAAATGTTCGAGCAAGCGGCGAATCTGCCGGTTTTTTCCCTCATCGAGAATGATTTCCAGCCACGAATTGCGTTCGCCACGCCGGAGATTGCGCGCATCCTTCACGCCAAGAAAGCCGCCGTCGACCGTTCGGATGCCCTCGCGCAAATTCAAGAGCAGCGCCAAATCGGCGAAACCGTTGATCTGCACGTGATACGTTTTGTCGAGAGGCGTCTCCGGCGCGGTAATGCGCCCGGCCCATTCGGAATCATTGGTGAGCAACAGCAATCCTTCGCTGGTTTTGTCGAGGCGTCCCACCGGCGCGAGCCAGGGCAGATTCTTCGGCAGATACGCGTAAACCGTTTCGCGGCCTCTTTCGTCTGCGGCGGAAGTCACCACGCCGCGCGGTTTGTTCAGCATGAGATAGATTCTCTCGCTCGTGGCAAGCGGAGCATTGCCCACTTCGACGCGATCTTTCCCGGGATGCGTCGGAGTTTCCGGGTCGCGGCGCACAACCCCGTTCAATTTCACCTGGCCGGCGCAAATCAATTCCGCGGCCTGTGAGCGAGAACAATATCCCAGCTTCGAGAGCGCACGGGCTAACCCAATTTTTCGCAACTTGCTGCGCCCAAAGCTGGGTTTTGTCAGGCGCGACTTCACGGACGGAATTCTAGCGCGACGCGTAGCTCGATGGTCGACTTACTTTGTGGAGCTTGCCGAAGTTGGCGGGCTTGACGCGGCCGGGGCTGGTGTGGAGGCCGCCGCGGGTGTAACGTTTGCGGAAGGAGTGGCTGCTGCCGTCGGCGCTTCGTGCTTCACCGCGCCGTACTTCGCGGCAAGCCAGTCGCGAACGTCAGCGGGCTTGTAGTTGAAGGGCCCCATCCCTCCGCGATAGGCCACGTGCCCGGTCTCATCAATGACATACAGCCGCTCCGGCCACGCTGCGTACGCGGCATCGGCAGCATTGCCCATTTCGTCGATGCCGAAAGGCAAAGGAAACTTGTAGCGCGCGGTGAAATCCTTGGCGATGGCCACGCGCTGCTCCAGCGTTTTCGGCTGCGCGTAGCAGACGTCATCTTTCACGTTGGATTTCATCTGCCATTCGTCGGTGGGGTGCGCTTCGCGAACGTATACGGTGAGAAAATCCGCGTGGTCCTTGTAGTCGTTGTAAATCTGAACGATCTCGCCCACCTGGCGGCGGAAAGGCGGTCAAGTAAAGCTGCCGAACACGAGCACCAGCGGGCGCGCGCCGATGCGTTCGCGGATATGAAAATGACTCGTGCCGTCGAGCGCCAGCAATCGCGCATCGGGGGCGTCGCCGCCTACTTTCAGGGTGCCGCGGTGCATATGCGGTAGGGCATAGCGCACCATGCCATAGGCGTCCTTCGGGCTGCCCGCCATGTAACAGAGCACGCCAACCGCCGCGAGCAGCAGCACAACAAGAACGCCCGCAATCCATTTCAGCAAATGCTTCACAAGCTCAGCACCCTCAAAACAGAACCATTGAAATTGCAGAACAGTAGCACTTGGCCGCGGCCTCCAAAATAGTATTTTTGCATTAGTGGCCGTCTTTCGCGCGAAGATGTTCGCGCTCTTTTTGGTACCGCGCTAGCGCCTTCTCAATCACGTTCACCGCGGCGTACGCGGGTCGAATGTCTTCGACCTGCACTTGCTTGCCTTCAAGTTGCTTGTAGTCCTGGAAAAAGCGCTTCAGCACCAGCAAACGGTGCGAGGGAAGCTCCTTGGCTTCCACGTAGCTGTTGAATTCGGGATCGTTCGTCGCCACGGAGATAATTTTATCGTCGCTCGCTCCCGAATCGATCATGGTCATCAAGCCGATGGCCCGCGCCTTGATTAGCGAAAGCGGCTGCACCGGCTCCTGACACAGGACCAGCACGTCGAGCGGGTCGTTGTCCTCCGCATACGTCTGCGGGATGAAACCGTAATTCGCCGGATAAAACACTGCCGAATGAATGATGCGGTCCACTTTCAGCAGGCCAGTTGGCTTGTCCAACTCGTACTTCACGTTCGAGCCAAGCGGGATTTCAATCACTGCCTGAAAATCCCGCGGCAATTCGTTGCCCGGTGATACGTCATGCCAAGCATGGAGCATGAGCAGGCTTCCTCGCAGAACGATGACTCTCGATTATCGCTTGAAATTTGCTCGAGAGGGCACCCCGACCAGGCAAGAGAAGAGCGAGAAAGTCTACGCTCGTGCTTTATCAATCATCTCTTCCCAGATGCCCTTGGACTTGAGAATAAGCTCGACGAGTTCGCGCGCGGCTCCTTTGCCGCCATGCGCTTTCGTTCGGTAATCCGCGGCGCGTTTCACTTCTGGCGCTGCGTTTCCCACCGCTACCGCCAGGCCCACGCGGTGCATGATGGTCAGGTCCGGCAAATCGTCGCCGAGATAAGCGACTTCCGATTCCTTTGCGCCCGTTTTTCTCAGGACGTCTTCATACGCCGCGATTTTGTGCCCCTGCTTCTCGTAAACAAACTCGATGTCCAATTCTTTGCACCGGCGGCGCAGCGCCGGGCTGCCCCGTCCTGTAATTACGCCCGTGCGCAGGCCGGCGGTCACGGCCAGCGAGAGCCCCTGGCCGTCATGCGCATCAAATGTTTTGACTTCGAGGGCGTGGTTGTCCGATGTGGACGCCAGAGTCACGCTGCCATCGGTCAGCGTGCCGTCCACGTCCATCAACAACACGGAAATCTGCCTGGCCTTGCTGGCCACTTTCGCTGGGATCTTCATGCCTTCGTCGAGGTCCTTTCTCTCTTCTCCGTGCTCTTCGCCTCTGTGCGCTCTGTGATTCCGTACTCGGTGAACTCTGTGTTGAATCTTTTCTCTTCGCGTTGCTACATCAATTCCAGCGTCCACAAATCATGCAAGTGCACCACGCCAAGAACGCACCGCACTTCGTCCACGACCACCACCGAGGTGATCTTCTTTTTCTCCATCAAATTCAGCGCCTCGCTCGCAAGCACGTGCGGCCCAATGGTTTGCGGACTCTTCGTCATGCCGTCAGCCGCACGCATTTCCAAAACGGCGCCGCGATGTTTTTCCATCAAACGCCGCAAGTCGCCATCGGTCAGAATCCCGGCGAGCCGCCCATCTGGTTCCAGCACCGTGGTCATTCCCAAACCCTTCTCGCTCATCTCATGAAAAACGTCCGGCATAGCCGCATTTGGCGCGACCCGCGGCATGGCGACGCCGGAATGCATGAGATGTTCCACGCGCAACAGTTTCTTGCCGAGCCGTCCCGCTGGGTGCAGGGCCGCAAAATCGTCGTGCCGGAAATCGCGCCGCTCCAGCAGCGAAATCGCGAGCGCATCGCCCACGGCCATTGCTACGGTAGTGCTTGCCGTCGGCGCAAGATTCAGCGAACAGGCTTCTTCCTTCACGCTGACATCCAGCACGACGTCGCTCGCCTGCGCCAGCGTGGACGGCTGGCACCCCGTCAGCGTGACCAGCGGCATCTCCAGGCGCTTCAGTGCTTCCAGAAGCTGGATGATCTCCTGCGTCTCGCCTCCGTAAGAAACTGCCAGCATCGCGTCGCCGCGCGCCAGCATGCCCAAATCGCCGTGCAACGCTTCAGCAGGATGCAAAAAAAAGGACGGAGTGCCCGTGCTGGAAAGCGTCGCGGAAATTTTTCGCCCAATCAGCCCGGACTTCCCCATTCCACTGACAACGACACGTCCTTTGCAGGCAAACAAGACGTCCACGGCTTTTTCAAAGCTGGCGTCGAGACGCGCAAGCACGTCTTGAATCGCCTGCGCTTCAATTTTCAGCACCCGCCGCGCCGTCTGCAGGCTCATGAGGATGTGCTCCAGCGGCGGACCACCGTGTTGAGTCCCTTTAATTTCAAAAGCAGCGGCTGAAGCTGCGAAAGCGGCAACGCGTTTGGTCCATCGGAACGTGCAGCAGCGGGATTGTCGTGCGTCTCCAGAAAAATTCCGTCGACGCCCGCGCCAACCGCGGCGCGCGCCAGTGGCTCGATGAATTGCGGCTGCCCTCCGCTCGAACGGCCCTGTCCTCCCGGAAGCTGCACCGAATGCGTCACATCAAACACGACCGGGTAGCCGGTCCTCTGCATCACCGGAAATGAGCGCATGTCCACAACCAGATTCTGGTAGCCAAAGGAAGTGCCTCGCTCGGTCAAAATGATTTTCTTGTTTCCCGTGCTTTCCACTTTTTCCGCCACGTTGTCCATATCCCACGGCGAAAGAAATTGTCCCTTTTTGATATTGATAATGCGGCCGGTCTTGCCCGCGGCAATCAGCAGATCAGTTTGCCGCGCCAAAAATGCAGGGATTTGCAAAATATCGCAGACTTCCGCCGCCGGTTCCGCCTGCGATTCGTCGTGAATGTCCGTCAGCACCGGCACTTTCAGTTCCTTCTTGATTTTCTCGAGGATGCGCAGTCCTTCTTGCAGTCCCGGCCCGCGAAAAGCCTTCAGCGAGGATCGATTCGCTTTGTCGTAGGAAGCCTTGAAAACATACGGCACCCCCGCGTCGCCGGCGATTTTCGCCACTTTCTCTGCCATGACGCATGCGTGCAATTCGCTTTCAATCACGCACGGCCCGGCAATCAGAAACAGCGGATTCCCCGCGCCAAGGCGCAGCTTGCCCAATTCGATTTCATGTGTGGTCCCCATGAGCCTGTGTCCCTATTCAGGCTAACGAAGATAGCATAGAGGCATCCGGCGATGCGCATGAGCGTGGATGTTTCCCGTCTTATGTTTTCAAAAGAGGTACAACTGGCTTTTGGAGTGCGCAAACGATTTCTGCTTGATTTTCTAAGCGGTAGCGCTAGGTGCAGCCCGCAGCGCCGGCGCCGGCTGCCGCTCGGCCGCGGCGACAGAAGCCGCGCGGGTACGCTGCTTCTTGTGCTCCAGGGCCGCTCCGATGAACGCCGCAAATAACGGGTGCGGTTCCAGAGGCTTGGACTTGAATTCCGGATGGAACTGGCAGCCGAGGAACCATGGATGCTCGGGCGCTTCGACAATCTCGACGTAGTTTTCGTCGGGCGTGCGTCCCGTGATTTTTATTCCCGCAGCCACCAGGGTCTTTTCGAAGTCGCGGTTGAATTCATAGCGATGCCGGTGGCGCTCGCTGATCTCCAGTTTCCCGTACGCTTTGTTCGCGAACGAGCCAGGCTCGAGTTTGCACGGCCACGCGCCCAGTCGCATGGTGCCGCCCATTTCGTCCACGCCGAGCAATTCGCGCAATTTGTAAATTACGCGATACGGCGTTTGCGGATCGAATTCCGTGCTGTCCGCCTGCTTCAATCCCGCGACGTCGCGCGCATACTCGATCGTCGCGCACTGCATCCCCAGGCAAATCCCGAAGAACGGCACTTTGTGTTCGCGCGCGTACTGGATGGCGTACACCATTCCCTGAATCCCGCGCTTGCCGAATCCGCCTGGTACGAGAATCCCGTCGTAACCGTGCAACCGCCTCGCCGCCGTTTCCGGCGAATCGAGGTCTTCAGCCTCAATCCAATCAAGCGCCGTTTTATGATTGTGCGCCAAGCCGCCGTGCAGCAAGGCCTCGCGCAAGCTCTTATAAGCATCCTCGAGCTGCACGTACTTTCCGACCACGGCAATTCGCACTTCGCCCGCAGGATGATGCATGCGGTAAACCAAATCAATCCACGGCTTCATGTCCGAAGGCCGCGACTCGAGCTTTAGCAAGCGCAGAATCTGTGCGTCCAGGCCTTCTTTGCTGAGTTCCGCGGGCACAGCGTAAATCGTGTCCACGTCTTCCACTGAAATCACACAAGACTCCGCAACGTTGCAAAACAACGCAATCTTCTTTTTCAATTCCGCTGGAATGTGCCGGTCGCTGCGGCAAAGTAGAATGTCAGGCTGAATCCCAATCCCCAACATCTCCTTCACACTGTGCTGCGTCGGCTTTGTTTTCAATTCCCCTGCCGCGGGAATGAACGGAACCAGCGTCACGTGTACAAACAGCGTATTTTCCGATCCTAGCTCCAGGCGCATCTGCCGGATGGCTTCGAGGAAGGGCAGCGACTCGATGTCGCCCACCGTTCCGCCAATCTCCACGATCACGACGTCCACATTCTCCGAAACTTTGCGGATGCAAGCTTTAATTTCGTCGGTAACGTGCGGAATCACCTGCACGGTTTTGCCGAGATAGTCGCCGCGCCGCTCTTTCGTGAGAATCGTTTCGTAGATGCGGCCAGTCGTCCAGTTATTGTCGCGGGAAAGCTTCGCGTGCGTGAAGCGCTCGTAGTGTCCCAGGTCGAGGTCCGTCTCCGCGCCGTCTTCGGTCACAAACACTTCGCCGTGCTGAAACGGGCTCATCGTCCCGGGATCCACGTTCAGGTACGGATCGCATTTTTGAAGGGTGACTTTGAAACCGCGACTTTCGAGGAGACAACCAGTCGAGGAGGCGGCTACGCCTTTTCCCAGTGAGGAAACAACACCGCCGGTAACAAATATATATTTTGGCGCCATCCGTGTAGCCCAGGTGCTTGCCGGGCCTGTCTGACCTCCACAGGATTGACGTACGAACAATTATCTTCGGAACTCGCGCTTCTGTCAAATCGGGTGAATTGTTCGCCAAAACGGTGCATAGCGGTGCCTTCCAGCAGGAGGGCCTTCTCAACAGGCGCGCAGGCGAACGGCGTGTATAATTCTTGCAAAATGACATCAAAGGCAGATTTCACCTGACCTCCATGCCTGGCACGTCCGGATCTACGATGGAAAGAGGCGAAGTATGTTTGATCGACGAAGTCCATTTCGACAGGATTCCTAAGAGCGCCTAACAGCGTCCCGCTGGCGCGTAAGAACGCAATTTCTCTAGTACCGCGTCGACCAACGCTCTTTCACAGAAAGAGGTTTGTAGAAAACTGCAGAGATTTTCTAAGCGCCTGCCCCCAGAGATATGGCCATAGCGAAGCGCTAGCTAAGCTAGAGGGTCAACTGGTCGCCGGGCGCTAAGGTTTTCGAGAACAGGACGTGACGTGGAGGTAGGACCGCCTATGGCCGATAGGTTGGAGTGCCAGCGCGCTGCGCGATGATCTTGCGCGCTTTCTCATACAGCGCGCGCGCTTGTGGAATGGCGTCAATGCCTGCACGCAACTGCGGATCCGTTTCCAGTTGCACCTTGAACCCTACCTGCTGGCCAAACATGGATACAAACACTTCCTGCTTGATCTTGCGCTTCACCCAATCCAGATTTTCCGCCATCTCCGTCTCGGTGTAGCGAAGGTTCTTGCTTGCAAGGAATTTGCGGAATTCGCCCACCACCGTATCGTTCGCTTCAAAATCCCTGGTAATCGCAGGCCGGGTTCCCAAATAATGACGCGTAAATCCGCCTACGCTCGTCTCGAACGGAAAAAACACATCGTCCCGAAACAGCGCTTTTTGGAAGCGGTTCAACTCGGGTTGTTTAACCGTGATGTCAGGCGTGATGCCGCCTCCACCCGTCACTTGCCGGCCGCTGTCGGTTAACATGACCTCCGTCGGATGTTCCGGAGTTCTGTGCTCGTAATATTCATACAGAGAAACCGATTTGTAGTCGCGCTGGATCAGCCGCCCGCTCGGCGTGTAGTAGCGCGCAATCGTTAGCGCCAGCCCGGTGTTTTCGCTGAGCGGCTGAACCGTCTGCACCAGGCCTTTGCCAAACGTCGTTTCGCCAACAATCACACCCCGATCGTGGTCCTGCACTGCGCCGGAAACGATTTCCGTGGCGGACGCCGAATTGCCATTCACCAGGATGACCAGCGGCATGTTGTTGCCGCGGTTTCCCCGCACGGCGTAGTAACGGCGCTCCGCCGAAGCGCGTCCGCGGTGCGACACAATCAGCTGGTTCTTGTCGAGCAGCATGTCGCTCACGGCGATGGCCTCGTCCAGCAGCCCGCCGCGGTTTTCCCGCATGTCCAGAATCAAGCCGTCGAGAGTTGAAGCATTCAACTGCTTCATCGCGTCGCCCAGCTCGCCGTCGGTCTTTTCGTTGAATCCGGAAAGCCGGATGTAGCCGATGCCGGGCTTAACCTCAAACGCCAAATCCACAGCGTGATGCGGGATTTCGTCGCGCGTCACGTTAAAAACCAGCGGCTCCGCGTAGCCTTCGCGAGAAACCGCAATCTTGACTGGCGTGCCCCGCGCTCCCCTCAAAAGGTCGGCGATTTCCGTGGTGCTCAGACGCTCCACGGACTTATCATCGATTCTTACGATGATGTCGCCGGGCCGGATTCCTGCTCGGAATGCCGGAGTGCCCACGTAGGCTGACATCACCATGGTGTGGTCACCGCGCGGGACCACTCCCATGCCCACGCCGTAGTACTTCCCCCGCATTTCCTCCCGATTCGCGGCCCACTGCCTCGCGTCAAAGAAGTTCGAGTGCGGATCGAGCATCCGCAGCATTCCCGGGATGGCGCCCTGGTAAACAATCCTGTCCACGTCGACTTTTTCAGCGTAATTGGCTTGCACGGCGTCCAGCACCGAGGTGAAAGTGCGCACCGAACTCTGGGCGTCGTCGTAGGAAGATTCCTTGGCCCGCACGTTCGGGCCGTAAATGCCGCCCAACGCCGCCGACAACGCCACCACGGTAACGATCAGAACCAGCCCGCGACGCTCTGATTTCATTTCACCCTCGCGCGATTAGGCACGTGGACCCGAATCCTCATTTAGACGCGAACACCCGCAAACAGCACCATTGTAGCCCATCTGCGGTTTACACCGCCGTGAAATCCCCGGCGCCGCTTCCCGGCGGACATAGCGGTTAGACAGCACCCGCAACCAGAGTTTTCGGTGCAATGAAACTTTCTTTCCCGCAACGGGTTTGAAATAAACGGGGAATACCCTTTAGGCGCGGCGCCCTTTCGTCTGCTGTGGCTGCGCTGGAACTCCCCGGCTTTTTGGCGAAACCCTCCTTAGCGGCTTCGCCATCTAAGGCTTCAGAGGCTTTCGGCTTGCTCTTGCGGTGGTTTTCGTTCTTTCGGCAATACAGCAAGGTTTGCGAGTGGCACGTTCAAAGGTGGGAAGCATCAATGAAATCCAAAACTCGATTGCCGCTATTGTTCTTCATGCTCTCAGGCTGGTTGACGCTTTGCCTTTCCGCAAGCGCGCAGCAAGCCATGCCTTCCGATGCGCAGTTGCTGCGGACCTACAATGCCAGCCGGGAGATCTCGCTGATGGGCAGGGTAGTGAAATATGAAACTTCTTCGCCCCTCCCGCCGATGGGGGCGCATGTCACCTTGCAAACGGCCTCTGGGCAAGTGGACGCGCACCTTGGCAACGCAAAGGTTCTTGAGCTCAATCACTTTACATTGAACGTGGGCGACAACGTTCGCATCGTCGGCGAACCCATGGCTCTCGGTGAAGGAACCTACTTTGCCGCGCGCATCGTACAAAAAGGCACTCAAGCCGTCGCCCTTCGCAATGCCAACGGTTTTCCTCTCTTGCCTGCTTCCACCTTAACCCCGGCGCAAAAGGAAGCGCTGCGAGGTGTGCGATGAACCGCCTGATCACAGCGCTGGTCGCAGGCGCTGCCTTGTGGACCGCTGCTTGCGGCGGCGGTGGCGCCACGATTAACCCGCCTCCCCCGATCGGCAAGTACTCGCTGGCCACCCTAAACGGCACCTACGCCTTTGTCACCAGCGGCGAAGCCATCACTAGCGGCGGCGTCTCCGCGACACCATTTTCGCGGACGGGCAGTTTTATTGCCAATGGCGGCGGTGGCATCACGGGCGGTGTGTATGACATCGTGAACGCCGGAGGAACCAGCACCACTTCCTCGGCCCCGATTGCCATCATGAGCGGCAGCTATACGGTCAGTGCCGACGGCCGCGGCACTCTGACATTCAACATCAATTCCAACGGCGCTCCCGCCACCGTCAACTTCGGCATCGTGCTCACCTCTACCAAAGATGGCCTGATGATGGATGAAACAGCTAGCACCAGTCAGGCCTCAACCGGCAGCGGCAATTTCGTCCTCCAGGACACGGCTGCATTTGCAGCCGGCGTATCGGGCGCGTATGTCTTCGATTTCTCGGGAGCGGATGCAAACGTCAACCCCGAGTCGCTCGTGGGGCAATTTACCGCTGGCGGCGGCGTCATCAGTTCAGGAATCGAAGACGCCAACGACGACTTTAATTTGACCAGCGGGAGTATCAGCGGAAACTTCGCTCCGGATCCTACAAACTCGGCTACTTCCGGCCGCGGAGTAGCGACTATCGCCGGACAGACCTACGCCTTTTATATCGTCGATTCCACGCGCGTTAGATTCGTCAGCATCAACGCGTCGGGCGTCGGCCCCATGCTTACTGGCGACGCCGTCTCGCAGCCCACCGTTCCCGCAGCTCCTTCCGGCAGCTTTGCATTCCTCGTCGCCGGCGCCTCTGCGAATGGCGGTTTGATTCGGGCGGCGCGATTTGACGTCTCTGGCGGCACCGTCGGCAAGCTACTTATGGACGTGAACAACGCCGGCTCGGAAACCGAGTTTGGTCCCAGCGCGTTGACAAATGCCAGCACGAACTATGATTCCACGACCGGACGAGGTCTGGTTTCGTTTCGGTCCTCGACTGTCAACGTCTACTCCTTTGTCTTTTATCTCAATTCTGCGAGTAGCGGAGTGATGCAAGAAGTCAGCCCGAACGACACTAGTCCCGCCTTTGCAGTTGCCGATGGCTCCATCTTGGCGCAATCCGGGAGCCCGTTCACGAGCAGCAACATCACCGGGCCTTACGCCATGAACTGGAGCGGCCTCGTCACCAGCGGCGGGTCATTTGCGAACCAGGACGAGGAGGACCTCCTCGCCCAGCAAACCGTCAAGAGCTTGAACTTCACCGGCAGCTACGATCTCTTCCAATTCACTGGGCTAACGCTGAACCTGGACCGCGGTTCCACCGGCTCGATCAACTTTAACGGCGGCGACGGCACCGGCGGCGACGGGAAGAGTGCCACTATGGATGTCAATCTTTCCAACGCTTCGCCGATTCACATGGTGGTGTACTTCGTGAATCCCCAGCTCGCTTTCTTCGCCAATCGAGACAATAACGGCGCGCAGCGCATCGTCGCCGGCATCCTGAAAGCCCAGCAATAGCGCTGGCACCCCCACTTGATAGAATGTCGCCCCGCGGAGTCTCCGCCGGGCGATGCATTGGGATCAAGCCTCTCCGCGCAGCAGTTCCTCCACGCGCGCCACATCTTCCGGCACGTCCACGCTGACCGCGTCGTGCTCCACTTCCGCCACGCGAACCTTCCAGCCGTTTTCCAGCCAGCGCAACTGCTCGAGCTGCTCAATCCGCTCCAGTTCGCCTTGCGGCAGCGTGGGATATTCCAGCAAGGTGTCGCGCTGGAACACATACAGCCCCAGATGCTTCAGATGCCGCACCTGAATCTTGCTCGCCGTGTCCCGCACCCACGGAATCGGCGCGCGGGAGAAGTACAGCGCGTTGCCGTCGAAGTCCAACACTGTCTTCACCACGTTGGGATCCATGATGTCCGCGGGAGTCTTGATCGACGTCGCAACCGTACTGATCGCAGCGGCAGGTTCCTCCAACAGCGACTCCACCGCGGTGTCAACGGCTGCGGGATCGAGAAGCGGTTCGTCGCCCTGCACGTTCACGAACACCTCGCCCTCTTCGTGTGCCGCTACTTCGGCAACGCGCTCCGTTCCCGTGCGGTGGTCCGGGCGCGTCATTCGCGCTTCGCCGCCAAATCCTTCGACGGCTTGCACAACGCGCTCATCATCTGTTGCCACCAGGACGCGATCGGCTCGCTCGGCAAGTTTGGCGCGCTCATAGACGCGCTGAATCATGGATTTTCCCGCAAGAGATACTAGGGGCTTTCCCGGAAGGCGCGTGGAGGCATAGCGCGCCGGAATCACCACGACTACTTTCGCCGAGCCCATTCTGCGTCTCCCGTTTTTGGGGAATAAGCCTCGCTCCTTCAGAGTCTTGCTGAATGAGCGCCGAGCGCCGATGCTACCACAGCCGCGGCTCCCGGCTTCGTCATGCAAGTGTCTGTTATGACAAATGGGAGGATTGCTCTTGTTTTCCGAATTGCGAGTGGTAGAATCCAGTTGAACCGAACCGCGCGGCCGTCCCGGTCCGACCGAGACGTAGGGGGTGCCGTGAAACGCGATCTGCCGGTGACTGTTCCGCAGTCACGCTCTGAGAATCGTCGCGTTGTGCTTGCATCCTTCCGGCTTCTGCTCGTTATTTGTTTTCTTTGCGCTCAAGCCCTTTTTCAGGTAGCTGCTGCGCAGTCCCCGCCTGACGACAATAAGCCCAAAGAAGACTCCAAGAAGGAAGAGCCGAAGAAGGAAGACCTCAAAGATGAAGAAACTAAAGCGAAAGTCGATGACGTACGGAAAGATACACCTGCCCTGGCCCTCAAGCGGGGGAGGGCTCTGCACATCGACGTCGACATGGCGCTAGTGAACGTCACCGTCACGGATCCTTACAACCGTCTTGTTACCGGTCTCGATCCCGACAATTTCCGCATCTTCGAAGACAACATCGAGCAGGAAGTGGTTACGTTTTCTGCGGAAGACGTGCCCATCTCCATCGGCGTCATTTTTGATTTCAGCGGCAGCATGTCCAACAAGGTAGGGAAGGCCCGCGAGGCGGCATTGCAATTCTTCAAAACCGCCAACCCCCAGGATGAGTTTTTTCTGGTCAGTTTCAACGAGCGCGCCGAGCTGACCAGTTCGTTTACCAATAGCGTCGAAGATTTGCAGAGCCGCCTGATGCTTACCTCTCCCAAGGGCCGCACCGCGCTTCTCGATGCCATCTACCTGGGACTCAGCCAGATGAGGGGTGCACACAACGCAAAACGCGCCTTGCTCATCCTATCGGACGGAGGGGATAATCATAGTCGCTACAACGAAAGCGATATCAAGCGGCTGGTGAAAGAAGCCGATACCCAGCTCTATGCCATCGGCATCTTTGATCCGCTCGGATCTCGCAACCGGACACCGGAAGAACTGAAGGGCCCCTCGCTCCTGAGCGAAATTACGGAAATGACCGGGGGGCGCGTGTTCGCCGTTGAGAGACTGGAAGATCTTCCGGATATCGCAACGAAAATCGGCATGGAGCTGCGAAACCAATATGTGCTCGGCTATCGACCAAGCAACAAAGCTCACGACGCGCGGTGGCGGAAGATCAAAATCAAACTGCGCGCTCCGAGAGGACTCCCGCCTCTCACGGTTTACTCGAAGACTGGTTATTACGCGCCCAGCCATTAATTTCACGCGGCGTTTTTTTCATGGCGCGTTCGCGCTGACAGCGTTGTTTTACGCTGCTGGCGTTTTTGCTTCTTCTGCGCTGGCTCAGATCCCCATAACGAATCCAGTTCCCCCTCCCCCTCCGCAACCAGGACAAAATAACGCGGGGAAGCAAGGCGCGGCCATCGTTACGCGCGTCAACCTGGTGGTCTTGCACACGACCGTGCTGGATGACCGCCAGCGTTTTGCGGACGGCTTAAAAGTGGAAAATTTCCGCGTCTTCGAGGACAAAGTCGAACAAAAACTCTCCCTCTTCAAACGCGAAGATCTTCCGGTCAGCATGGGGCTGGTGATTGACAACAGCGGCAGCATGCGCGACAAGCGCCCGAAAGTGAATGAGGCCGCGATCACATTGGTGCAGGCGAGCAATCCGCAGGACGAGGCCTTTGTCGTGAATTTCAATGACGATTTCTATCTCGACCTGGACAAGGACTTCACCAGCAGTATTCCGGAGTTGAGAGAAGCGCTCGAGCGCATTGACTCACGCGGCAGCACCGCGCTTTATGACGCGATCATCGGCTCGCTCGACCACTTAAAGAAGGCTTCCAAGGACAAGCACGTTCTGCTGATTGTGACCGACGGCGAAGACAATTCCAGTCATTACTCTCTGGAAAAAACAATCCGCGAAGTTCAGAAGACCGATACGGTGATTTACACGATTGGGTTGCTGAGCCAGGAAAGCAAGAAAAGCGCGAAGAAAGCGCGGCGCGCTCTGGAAGACATTGCCAGAGCCTCGGGCGGCATTGCATATTTCCCCGAAAACGTCGAAGACGTACACAACATTTGCCAGCAAGTGGCGCACGACATTCGCAACCAATACACGCTGGCTTACTATCCGACCAACGATAAACGCGATGGCACCTTCCGCATGGTGGCGGTTGAGGTAATTCCTCCGAGGGGCCGCGGCAAGCTCGTTGCCCGCACACGCAACGGTTACTACGCTCCTTCGGACACCACCTCCGGCAACTGATCCTTTGCATCGTTTCGCAGACAACGACGGATGACTTTGCAGGGCAGGACTTAGGACAGGGCGGCCCGCGTTTTTTGTTGGCGCCCTTGCGCCGATTCTGGGAGCGCAGCTCTTAGCAAGCCCGTGAACCGCGAAATGGAGAAGTGGTCCTCAATTGATGACTTTCTGCTAGACGTGCGCTATGGCGTGCGCGTATTGACGAACAACGCCGGCTTTACAGCGGTTGCCGTCCTCACTCTCGCGCTTGGAATCGGAGCGAACACGTCGATATTCAGCGTAGTACACGGCGTTTTGTTGGCGCCGCTGCCTTATCGCGACCCGGGTCGCCTAGTTGTCCTGTGGGAGAACAATCCGCGTTTTCCACGCACTTGGATTTCCTACCCTAACTTCCGGGATTGGCAGCGCACTGCGCGCTCATTCCACCAAATGGCTGCCTTCCTGGAACAAGGTGTTGACCTCACTGGTCCCGGCGCGGCTGAACACGTGAATGGCAAGCAAATCTCCTCCGGCTTCTTCGGCACTCTAGGAACAGAGCTGGCTCTTGGGCGCGAATTCTCCGCTGACGAAGACCGGCGGGGAGGAGCCCCTGTCGCCATCGTCGGTAATCGTTTGTGGAGAAGCCGGTTCGACGGGAGCCCTGACGTGCTCGGCAAGACCGCAACCCTGAACGGAGTGGACTGCACTATCGTCGGAGTCACGCCGCCAGGGTTTGGTCTCTCAGGCGAGGTAGGGTTTCGCCTCGAAGCCGACACGGATGTTTACACGCCGCTCGGGCAAGCCGATCCATTAATCCTCAATAACCGCGCAGCCCACAGCGGGATCGTCTCTATCGCGCGCTTAGAGACTGGGGTGACCATATCTCAGAGCCAGGCGGAGATGAGTACGATCCAGAGAAGTCTGGACCAACTCTACCCCGATGCCAATCGCGATCTGGGAATCTACGTCGAGCCCCTCAAGCAGGTGATCGTTGGGGACACTGGCAGAATCCTACTGCTGCTGTTCGGAGCCGTGGGGCTCGTCCTGCTGATCGCCTGTGCGAATGTCGCCAACCTCCTTCTGTCACGCTCCGCCGCGCGCACAAGGGAATTTGCGGTTCGTTTGGCTCTTGGAGCGAATCGCGCGCGCCTTGTGCGGCAGTTGCTCACAGAAAGCGTGCTTCTCTCACTGGGTGGCGCCGGCCTAGGGTTGGTGATTGCAATGTTCGGAGTGCGGCTGGTATTGGCGACCGTTCCGGGAATCCTGCCGCGCAGCGCGGACATCGGTGTAAATGCGAGTGTGCTGCTCTTTACCTTGGCCATCTCCATTGGCGTTGGCATTCTGTTTGGCCTTGCCCCTGCCCTGAGAAGCTGGAACGCCCATCCGCAATCTTCTCTAAAGGACGGGGGCCGCGGCTCAACAGGTGCCCATCATCGCGTGCAAAGCGCCCTCGTCATTGTCCAGATGGCTCTGACGCTGGTGTTGCTGGCGGGTGCCGGGCTGCTGCTCCGCACAATCCACCGCTTGTGGGAAGTGAATCCGGGCTTCGACACAGAGCACATTATCACCTTCAAGGTGGGAGTTTCGCCTTCGTTGACGAAGACGGCCTCGGCCACGCGAGTTACCTATCAGCAGTTGCTCCAGCGCATTCGTCAGATTCCCGGCGTGCAAGAAGCGGATTTTAGCGAAGCCGTTCCTCTGAGCGGTGGCAGCGTCATGCCCTTTTGGATTAATTCGTGGAAGCCGCTTTCCCTGCAATCGGCCCCGCGGCTATCGGCGTTCCTCACTGGTCCAGATTACCTCCGAACGATGGGAATCCCGTTGCTTCGCGGACGCTTTTTCACACTGGAGGACAGTGCCCAGTCCCCGTGCGTCGCAGTGATCGACAGCGTCTTCGCCTCAACGTATTTTCAAGACAGTGATCCACTGAATCAGACGGTAACTGCCGGATTCGCAGCTTTTGGTCCCTGCCGGATTGTCGGCGTCGTGGGCCACGTCAAACAATGGGGCCTGGACGAAACTCCCTCGGACATACAAAACCAGGCCTACTTTGCGCTATACCAGGATCCCGACCAGTGGGTGGCGCTAAATTATCCGGAAACAACGATCGTTGTTCATACCCCGCTCGCTACTGCTACTCTTATGCCGCTGATCAAAGCGGCCGTCTACCGAGCCGGCAGCGAGCAGCCGGTCTACAACGTGCGAACCATGCAGCAGCTTGTCTCGGAATCCATGTCGTCTCAGCGATTTCCCATGATCCTGCTCGGCGCCTTCGCCGGATTGTCGTTGCTTCTGGCTTCGGTCGGAATCTACGGCGTGATCTCCTATTCCGTGGCCCAGCGCTTGCACGAAATTGGCATTCGCATGGCGCTTGGCGCAGAGAAGCAAAACATTTTTCGGATGGTTGTTGGTCACGGTCTTCGGCTGGCGCTCGCTGGCCTGGCACTTGGAGCGGCTGCTACTTTAATTCTCATCCGGCTGCTGTCCAGTTTCTCGCAGCTCCTCTATGGAGTTGGTGCGAGCGATCCGGCAACGTTCATCTCCGTTTCAGCGGTGTTGATTGGCGTAGCGATCCTGGCGTCCTATCTTCCGGCGCAACGTGCAACTCGCGTTGATCCCATGGCGGCCTTGCGGCACGAATAGTTCTCACTCTCTTCTTGACAATCTGGCCAGCGAAGCGTAGGCATAGGTAGAACTTTTACCGGTAGGGAGGCTAGGTATAACGATGGCCCAAGCAAAGGGGGCTCAGGAAAAGGGAGCGCCGGAGAAGGCGGAGTTCCTCAAAGGAACCTTGGATATGCTGATCCTCAAAGTCGTGGCGGCGGCGCCGATTCACGGCTACGCCATTTCGCAGCGCATCCAGCAAATCTCGAAGGATTTCTTTCAACTTCCGCAAGGCTCGCTCTATCCGGCGCTCCACCGTTTGGAAGAGCGCGGCTGGCTGGAGGCCGAGTGGAACGACACCGCTACGGGTAGGGAAGCGAAGTTCTACAGACTGACGCGCACAGGCCGCAAGCAGCTGGAAGCCGAGATGCTTCACTGGGAGAGGCTTTCGGATGCGGTTGCACTGATTCTGAGAACCGCGTAGCAGGGGTGCAGTAAAGGTGGTGTATGAAGTGGTTGCGGCGATTCACGCAAAGGGCGCTGTCCGAGAAGCGGCTCGACTCGGAGCTACAGTTCCACCTCGAACAGCAGATCGCCGGTTACATTGAATCCGGAATGCCTCCAGAGGAAGCCCGCCGCCATGCGCGTCTGGAATTCGGCGGCGTGGAGCGCTTCAAAGAAGAATGCCGGCAGACCCATTGGGAGAATCAGTGGGACAGTGTTGGGCGCGACTTTCGGTTTGCGTTTAACTGTCTGCGTAAGGATCGACTGTTTGCGCGGATCGCCATTTTTGCCCTGGCGCTGGGCATGGGGGCTTCCACAGCGATTTTCAGCGTAGTAGACAATGCGATTTTCGAGCCCTTCGCCTACAAAGACTCAAGCCAGCTGGTGACCATCCGGCTGCGCGACCTCGACCAAGCAAATGACTGGCGCGGGGTGTTCCTGTTCGATGAGTTTCAGGAAATGAAAAGGCACACGCACGTCTTTGAGAACGCAGTGGCCAACCTGCAAGAGGATGTGGTCTACGACGCCGGTGACAACAGCATGCTTCTCGCCGGCAACTACGTCACCCAGGGCACTTTCGAATTTTACGGGATGGCACCATTCTTGGGCCGTTCGCTCGAGCCGGGAGATTATGAGGCAGATGCCGCGCCCGTTTTTGTGATGCGCTACAGGACCTGGGTCGAGAAGTTCGGCGCCGACCCTTCCTGGATTGGAAAAAGATTCAAGCTCAATGGGATTTCGCGGACTCTCGTGGGCATTGAAGCGCCGCGTTTTGCGTGGGGCGGAGCGCAGCTCTGGATGCCCAAGCAGCCGGCGGAAGTGCGGATCACTCGGAGCTTCGACGGAGTGCAGTACTGGGGAGTCGTAGCGCGCATCCGGCCAGGCGTTTCTCCGAAGCAGGCGGCTGCGGACTTGGAGCCAATAGCGCAGCATTTCTCAAAGGTCTATCCCAAAGAATATCCCACGCACTTTTCCATGGAAGTTGACTCGTTCGCGCACGCGGTATTACCCCGCGAGTTTCGTATGGCGCTGTTCACCTTCTCTGCCGCCGTGGGGCTTCTCCTGCTAATTGGCTGCGCAAACGTGGCCAATCTGCTTTTGGCGCGCGCAACCACGCGCGAAAAGGAATTTGCTCTGCGCGCGGCGCTCGGAGCGACCCGCTTCCGCATGGTTCGCCAACTGCTGGCAGAAAGCTTCCTGCTGGCATTGGCTGGCGCCATCCTGGGGGTTTTCTTCGCCTGGGCCGGCGTCCGGACCATTGCGGCGGTGATCCCCGATTTCACGATCGCATCGGAAACGGTGATCCAGATGAACGCCAGCGTCCTGATCTTTGCGCTGGTGGCGGGAGCCTGCACTGTGTTTCTGTTCGGATTGGTCCCGGCGCTGAAGGTGTCGCGGTGGAGCCTCGATGAATCACTTCGAGATAATGGCAAAGGGCTCACCGGCTCGGCACGCGGAGCAGGGCTGCGAAACGCGGTGGTGATTGCGGAGGTGGCGCTGTCGGTAGCGTTGCTGTTCACCGCGAGTATGTTTGTGCGAAGCTTTGTCGCGCTGCAACGAGTGCCGCTTGGGCTGCGCACGGATCACGTTCTCACGGCGCGTCTTCCGTTGCCTCCAGACCGGTATAAGACAGGCGCGCAGGTACGGTCCTTCTTTCAACCCTTGCTGGCGCGACTAAAGTCCATACCGGGGATTGCCTATGCCGCAGAAAGCAGCTCGATTCCGCCCTACGGTGGAATTCGCAGCCAAGTGGAGGTTTCGGGAAGGGCCCATTCCGAAAAATGGTTCACGCTGTTTCAACTTTGCAGCGAGGATTATCTTTCCGTTTTGCGCATTCCGATTCTGGAGGGCCGCGCGTTCACTGAAACGGAAGTAAACCACGCGCTCAAAGTGGCGCTGATCAACCACACGTTTCAGCGGCGGTACTTCGGCAATGGCGATCCGCTCGGCCAGCGAATCCGGTTGAGCGGGCTGAAGGATTTTCCGGACGCGGTGAACGATCCGTGGTTTGAAGTGATTGGCGTGGTTGCCGACGCGCGCAACCGTGGGTTGACTGAGCCGATTGAACCGGAAGCGTGGATCCCGTTCACGGTCACCGGATCGGCCGCCCGCGGCATTTTGGTGCGAACGGTCAACGATCCAACACCCATGTTCAAAACGGTGGCGGGAGAAATCTGGGCCACGGATCCGGGCGTGGCTATGGCCGAGCCAAACACGCTGGATTATTTTCTGGATCTTTTTACGTTTGCTCAGCCCCGCTTTGGGCTTTGGATTGTCGGGATGTTCGGAGGCCTGGGTTTGCTTCTGGTGACGATCGGCGTGTACAGCGTTATGGCGTATACGACTGCGCGTCGCACGCATGAACTGGGTTTGCGCATGGCGTTGGGCGCGGCGGCGCGGGACGTCATGAACATGGTTTTGGGGCACGGATTGCGGCTCCTTACTTTTGGCATTCTCATTGGACTCGCGGCCAGCCTGGTCCTTGCCCGGGTGATTGCCAACCAGCTTTACGGCGTTTCGCCGTATGATCCGCTCACGATTGGTGGAGTCGCCGCGGTGCTGTTGCTGATCGGGCTGGCGGCTTGCTGGGTTCCGGCCCGCCGGGCCACGCGCGTGGACCCCATGGCGGCCTTGCGGTACGAATAACTCATGCCGCTTTCAGCGTCACAACGAGCAATGAAAATAAGCTTGAGATGGAGGTAGGTTGGACCCCTGCCAAGCGGACGAAGGCCGCCCTATTCTGGCGCGATTCGAG
>Ga0126369_10000084_pt1 | contig 54993 bp, 38 predicted proteins | sample PanSoiMetaPlot_1_FD_109646 | JGI IMG/M metagenome (GOLD analysis project Ga0126369, IMG submission 109646) | Tropical forest soil microbial communities from Panama - MetaG Plot_1 | ecosystem: Environmental > Terrestrial > Soil > Tropical forest > Bulk soil | place: Panama | collected 2016-02-17
GGCGTGTTCACACGATCGCAGAGCCTCGATGATAAAAGCGAAGTAGATTCATGCGCACATAGATACTGTGCCAATGGCCGAACCAGCGCGGCAATCCTCGCCACTTGCACCCGTGCTCAGCCGAGTACAGGATGGCATTCAGCAAAACTCAAGTTGTCATGACGCACGTTGCCACGCTGCACCGGCAGGCTATTTGCAATTCGCTCGTACTGCTCGTGTGTAAGTTCCATGCCACTCATCTTACTCACTCATTGTTGACGTAGTGGGAACACGCCCTAATAAGAGGGGGCCCTTCGCGAAAGTGCCGATCGTCATTCGGGTCTTTCCCCGATGAGATCGACGAAACAGCATCGCGATGCGACGTAAATTTGAATTTTTCAGCCGGAAACTCGCTTTCAAATTTCGCGAAGCAGAAATGTTCCGAAAAAAGCAGGGGCGCGGAGGTTGCATTCCAGAAAGTTTTATTGGAAACTAGGCGGTCAAAGTCAAAGTTGGCCCGGGTTTTTGCACTTCCCGGTTAACACGTGGGACGCCCTAGCAGCGTAGGGCCCTTTCAGTGCGCTCCCCGCCAAAGTGCAAAACGAACATGGCCCAGATTTTTCACAGAAGCACGAACTTCATCTCTAGATTTAGTGTGTTTTCGTTTTTGTTCATCGTGGGGTTTGCCATTTTGGCGGTGCTGGCAGCGGCGCGTTCGCCTTATTTGACCCGCCAAAACATTACTCGCGAACAGCCCGTGCAGTTCAGCCACAAACATCACGTAGGAGACGATGGAATTGACTGCCGCTACTGCCACACAAGCGTGGAAACTTCCGCTTTTGCCGGGATCCCGCCAACGAAAACCTGCATGAATTGTCACTCCGTGCTTTTCAACAACGCCGGTTACCTTGAGCCCGTCCGCGATAGCTATCGCGACGACAAATCGATCCAGTGGGTAAAAATCCACCGGCTTGCGGATTTTGCCTATTTCAACCACAGCATTCATGTGAATAAAGGCGTTGGATGCAGCACCTGCCACGGACCCGTGGACCAGATGCCGCTCGTTTTTCAGGCGAACACTCTGTTGATGCAGTGGTGCCTGGACTGTCACAGGAATCCCGAAGCGGTGCTGCGCGAGAAGCCCGAAGACGTCTACAACATGAACTGGAAGCCACCTGACAACCAGGAAGAAATCGGCAAGAGACTCGCGCAGGAGCGTCACATTCGGACAACCGCCGAGCTGACAAGCTGCTCGACCTGTCACCGCTGATAGAGCATATGAGCGATCTAGCACAAGCAGGAAACAAGGACGATAGGCCGGCTCCAGACGAACCTTTCGACAACGCGTCTTCGGCTCATCGGCCTCTGGATCTGGCAGCCGTCCGCGCCCGGTTGCAATCGAAAACCGGCAAGCACTATTGGCGCACGCTTGAAGAGCTTGCTGGCGATCCGGATTTTGAGGAACTGCTTCACCGCGAGTTCCCCCGCCAGGCGCCCTCGGAGTGGGATGATTCCGTAGACCGCCGAGATTTCCTACGGCTGATGGCCGCGTCCTTGGCGCTCGCGGGCCTTTCCGGCTGCGGACGTGCGCCGGAACAATATATCGTTCCTTACGTCAAGCAACCCGATGGTGTAGTTCCCGGTAAGCCGCAGTTCTATGCGACCGCCATGCCTTTCGGCGCCGACGCCATTGGCCTGCTCGTGGAGAGTCATGAAGGGCGACCAACCAAGGTCGAAGGGAATCCCGACCATCCTTCGAGCCTTGGCGCTACGAATGCGTTTGCGCAAGCTTCCATCCTGAACCTTTACGATCCCGATCGCGCGCAAACGGTAACCAAAGCCGGCGAGATTCAAACCTGGTCGCAGTTCTTGGACGCGGCGCAGGCGCTCGCGAGCACGCTGCGGGCCACGCGAGGCGAGGGGCTCCGCATCCTCACGGGAATCGTCAACTCGCCCACGCTCGCCGCGGATTTGCAAAATATTCTGACCCTTTATCCCTTGGCGAAATGGCATCAGTGGGAACCTGCCGTTGGAGACGGCACGCGCGAGGGCGCAAAACTCGCTTTCGGAAGTTACGTCAACACGGTCTACCGCCCGGAAAACGCCGAGGTTATTCTTTCTATCGACTCCGATTTTCTTGCCAGCGGACCCGGCAACGTCCGCTACATGCGAGACTTTTACAAACGCCGCAAGCTCAACCAACATGCCGAAGCGGATCGCAGCGGCAATGAAATGAGCCGCCTCTATGTGGTCGAGCCGACGCCTTCGGTGACCGGCTCCAGCGCCGATCACAGGTTGCCGTTACGAAGCGCGGAAATCGAGCTCTTCGCGCGTGCGTTGGCGGCAAAACTTGGCTTGGGAGGCACCGGAAAGCTCGCCCCCGACGCCGAGAAGTGGCTCGATGCCGTCGTAAAGGATTTGAAAAAGTATCCCCGCCGTACTCTGGTGGTCGCCGGCGAGCAGCAACCTGCCGAAGCGCACGCCCTGGTGCATGCCATCAACGCGGCGCTCGGCAACGTGGGCACCACGCTGTATTACACGGAGCCGGTCGAGGCTAACCCTGTCAATCACCTGGATTCTCTGAGCGAGCTTTCTGCGGACATTGATGCCGGCAAAGTCTCGGCGCTGCTGATTCTCGGCGTCAACCCGGTTTATACGGCACCGCATGACTTCTATTTTGCTTCTAAGCTGCGCTTTGACGAAAAGCTCAAAGGCAAAAAGGTCGAAACGGTCATTCACGTCGGCCCGCATTTTGACGAAACTGCTCAGTATTGCGACTGGCACGTCGCCGAATCGCATTACCTTGAAACCTGGGGTGACGCCCGCGCGTTTGACGGCACCGTTAGCGTCATTCAGCCGCTTATCGCGCCGCTCTACCGCACCCACTCCGTTCACGAAGTGCTTGCCGCTTTTACCGACAAGCCGGGCCTTTCCTCCTACGATGCGGTTCGTGAACGGCTGAAGGCTGCGAATCCTACCGGGGATTTCGAAAAGTTCTGGCGCAAAACGCTGAATGACGGCGTGGTGGCCGGGACCGCCTTTGCTCCCGCCAATGTTTCGCTGAAGTTCAATCCCGCGAGCCTTCCGCCGGCCAAGGAAAGCTCCGCTGGCGAACTCGAATTCCTATTCCGGCCCGACCCCAGCATTTACGATGGCCGCTTTGCGAATAACGGCTGGCTCCAGGAATTGCCCAAGCCCGTCACCAAGCTCACTTGGGACAATGCCGCGTTGGTGAGCCCCAAAACCGCACAAGATCTCAAGCTCACCCACAGTATCCCGTCGCGCGGCGGCGAGCATGGTCAAATCCTCTCGGACGTCGTTGATATTTCGCTTTCCGGAAGCAAGGTCACCGCAGCCGCGTGGATTCTGCCTGGTCAAGCCGAAAACGTTGTGGTTCTGCCGCTTGGCTATGGTCGCAAGAAAGCCGGTTACACTGGCACGAACAAAGGCTTCAACGCCTATGCCGTACGTTCCTCGAACGCTCTCTGGGCCGCGAATGCACCGAGGAGCGTAATCCGAAAAACGGGTGATGATTACCCGCTCGCCTGCACGCAATACCACTTCAACATGGAAGGCCGGCACATCCTGGTTTCCGGCACTTTGGACGAATACCGCAAGAATCCTAATTTCGTTCATGAACTCCAGCAAGCCCCGCCCAAGGAACTTTCCCTCTACAACGGCGAGGCCGAATTCCCCTACAACCGCGACAAATGGGCGATGGCCATCGACCTCAACAGCTGCAACGGTTGCAACGCCTGCGTTATCGCCTGCCAGGCGGAAAACAACATCGCCGTCGTCGGCAAAGACCAGGTCATGCGCGGACGCGAGATGCACTGGATTCGCATTGATCGCTACTACACGAACTCAGTCTCCGCCACCAGCGGCAAGTCCACCGGCGATCCCTCCGAATATCAGCCGGCGCTCGACCATCCCGACACTTTCTTCCAGCCGGTTCCTTGCCAGCAGTGCGAAAACGCCCCCTGCGAACAGGTTTGCCCCGTTGGCGCCACAGTGCATAGCGCGGAAGGCTTGAACGACATGGTCTACAACCGCTGCGTCGGGACTCGCTATTGCTCGAACAACTGCCCTTACAAGGTCCGCCGCTTCAATTTCCTGCGTTTCCAGGACTGGGAAACGCCGCAGTTCAAGCTCATGCGCAACCCGGAAGTCACAGTGCGCAGCCGCGGCGTCATGGAAAAGTGCACGTATTGCACGCAGCGCATCAACAACGCGCGCATCGAAGCGGAGAAAAAGAACGAACCAATCGCGGACGGCGCGATGGTCACGGCGTGCGAACAAGCCTGCCCAGCGCAAGCCATCGTTTTCGGCAACGCCAATGATCCCAATAGCCGTGTTTCCAAGTTGCGATTGCAGCTGCGCAATTACCAGATTATGCCCGAATTGAATTCGCGCCCGCGCACCACCTACCTGGCCGCGGTCCGGAATCCGAATCCTGAACTGGAGAACCCATGAGCGCCGGCCAGCCGCCAATCGATTCTCCTGAAATCCGCCGCCTAACGCCGGTGCTGGGCCCCGGTTACACTTTCGGCTCCGTCACCGACAAAATCAGCTCGATTGTTCTCACGCGCCCCACTTCCTTCGGCTGGTATATAGGCTTTGCACTTTCTTTCGGCTTCACCGCGTTGATGACCATCGCCATTGGCTGGCTCGTCATCAAGGGCACTGGCATCTGGGGCATTAACATTCCTATCGGTTGGGGATTCGCCATCGTGAATTTCGTTTGGTGGATCGGTATCGGCCACGCCGGCACGCTCATCTCCGCCATTTTGTTCTTGCTGAATCAAAAGTGGCGCACTTCGATCAACCGTTTTGCCGAAGCGATGACGCTCTTCGCGGTTGCCTGCGCCGGCATCTTCCCGCTGATTCACACCGGTCGCCCCTGGATGGCGTTCTACATGCTCCCGTACCCCAGCACGATGGGGCTTTGGCCGCAGTTTCGCAGCCCGCTCATCTGGGACGTCTTTGCGGTTTCTACCTACGCCACCGTTTCCCTGCTCTTCTGGTTTGTGGGGCTCATTCCGGATTTGGCGACCCTCCGCGACCACGCCACCACCAAAACCAAGCAAATCCTTTACGGCATGCTGGCGCTGGGCTGGCGCGGCTCCGTTCGCCACTGGCACCGCTACCAATCCACGTACCTGCTCCTCGCCGGTTTGGCCACGCCCCTGGTGCTCTCCGTCCATACGGTGGTCAGCTTCGACTTCGCCGTGGCCATCGTTCCCGGTTGGCACACCACCATCTTTCCGCCGTACTTTGTGGCCGGGGCCATTTATTCCGGTTTCGCGATGGTGTTGTCCATCGCCATCCCTCTCCGCAAAGCCTACGGCCTGGAAGACTTCATCACTATGCGGCACCTCGACAACATGGCCAAAGTCATGCTCGCCACCGGCCTCATCGTCGCCTACGGCTACTTCTTCGAGTTTTTCATGTCCCTCTACAGCGGAAACAAGTTTGACGTCTTTCTCGTGCAGCAGCGGCTCCACGGCCCCTACTCTCACTTTTATTTCGCCTTGATTCTTTGCAATATTCTTTTGCCGCAGTCTCTTTGGGCCTACAAACTGCGCCACAGTGTCGCGTTTCTTTTCATCATGTCTCTGGTCGTGAACACCGGTATGTGGCTCGAGCGCTTTGTCATCGTGGTTATCAGCCTCACACGCGATTTCACGCCTTCTGCCTGGGGCCGCTACCAACCGACTTTCTGGGATTGGGCCACGTTCAGCGGCACCATCGGATTCTTTGTCATGCTGCTCTTTTTGTTCGTTCGCGTTCTTCCCGCGATTTCCATCGCGGAAATGCGCGAACTTGTGGCGGAAACTTCTGAGGATTAGGAATGGAGCATCATCGTTCACACATCTACGGCGTGATGGCGGAGTTCGATACTCCTGAACAGTTGATTCATGCCGTGGAGAAAGCCCGCGCCGCGGGCTACCGCCGCATGGACGCGTATACGCCTTTCCCTGTGGAAGGACTCGCTCATGCCATGGGCTTGAAACGAAACATGGTACCGTTTATCACCCTTCTGGGTGGTCTCGCCGGTGGCTTGGGAGGCTTTTACTTCCAGTATTGGGCGAACGTCGTGTCCTTCCCTCAGAATATTGGCGGGCGGCCCTTCAACAGCTGGCCGGCCTTTATTCCCGTGACTTTCGAGCTGACCGTTCTCGGTGCAGCCCTCTGCGCGGTGTTCGGCATGCTAGCGCTTAACCGGCTGCCTCAGCCGCACCATCCTGTTTTCAACGTGAAGCGCTTCGTTCATGCCACGTCAGACCGCTTTTATCTTTGCATCGAGGCGCGCGACCCTAACTTCCATATTGCGGAGACCGCCCGCTTCCTTCAGGGACTGCATCCGCATCATGTCAGCGAGGTAGTCGATGACTAGCGCCTCGCGTGTTCTTTTTGTCTCTTGCGCCGCGGCAGGCATCTTTCTTGCCAGCGGTTGCCGCTATTTGAAGCAAGACATGGCCAATCAGCCGAAGTACCTTCCGCTTTCTCCATCGGATTTCTTTGTGGACGGCCGTTCGGGGCGCCCCTTGGTCGAAAACACTGTGGCGCACGGCTCGATTGCAGAGGATGCCCTCTTCGTATCCAAAGACTCGAATGCTTTTCCGCTGCCCGTGAATCAGGAGCTTCTCGAGCGTGGCCAGAACCGCTACAAGATTTTCTGCACGCCTTGCCACGGTCTGCAGGGGGATGGCAACGGCATGATCGCCATGCGGGGCATGAAGCATCCGCCCAGCTATCACCAGGACCGCCTCCGGCAGGCCCCCAATGGCTACGTCTACGACGTCATCACCAACGGCTTTGGCGCGATGTACGGGTATTCGGCCGAGATCCCTCCTCGCGATCGCTGGGCCATCATTGCCTACCTCCGGGCGCTGCAATTGAGCCGCAACGCCAAGGTGGCGGACCTGCCCGCGGACCTCCGCGAAAAACTGCATCAGTCAGGCGCCAAGGATCCCACAGGAGGCCATAACTGATGGCCGTGCAAGAATATCCCGCCCCAGAAAGCGTCAGCCGCCTGCAAACACGCGCGTTTGGCGTGGGCGCCATCGCCCTGCTGCTGGCGATTTATGGGGCCATCCATTCACCGCAAACCTTTTTTGCTTCCTACTTGATGAGCTTCCTTCTGGTGCTGGGCCTGGCGCTTGGCTCCCTGGGCCTAGTTATGCTGCAACATTTGACGTCGGGCCATTGGGGCATCATCATCCGGCGTCCCCTCGAGTCCGCCACCCGCACGCTGCCCCTACTGGTTATCGCATTTTTGCCGATCGCCATTTTTGGCATGCCATACCTTTATAACGGCAACGGCGATGATAAAGGCTGGCTGAACGCTCCGGCGTCGGGCGAAGGAGCACTCTCCGAGTTTCAAAAGAGCTGGCTGACGCACAGCGGCTACCTGATTCGCGCGGTCATCTATTTTGCCGTTTGGCTCGCGCTGATGTTTATCTTCAATAATTTGTCAAAACAGCAGGACACCAGTAGGGCGGACCGCGCACTTCGGCAGCGTTTCAAAGTGCTCGCCGGCCCCGGCATCATTCTTTACGTTTTCGCCATGAGCTTCGCCGCCATCGACTGGGTCATGTCCATCTCTCCGCGCTGGGCTTCCACCATATACGGATTCATCTTCGTTGGCGGACAGCTCATCTCCTCCATGTCGTTCATGATCGCGGTGGTCGTGCTGCTCGCTCGCACCGAGCCTTTTTCAGGAATCCTCCAGCCGCGCCATCTCCACGACCTGGGCAAGCTGCTTCTCGCGTTTGTCATGCTTTGGGCCTATTTCGATTTCTCCCAGCTGCTGATCATCTGGTCGGGCAACCAGCCCGAAGAGATCAGCTTCTATCGCACGCGGCTGTATGGCGAATGGGGCGTTGTCGCCCTGATCGTGGTCATCTTCCACTTTTTTGTTCCTTTTTTCCTGCTGCTCTCGCAAGACCTGAAACGCAGAGCTCAGATTATCTCGAAGATTGCCATGTGGCTGATCCTCATGCGGCTCGTGGATCTTTTCTGGATGACACGGCCGGAATTCACTTCGAGCGCGGTGCCCTCCTGGCTCGACTTGGTATTGCCCATCGCCCTGGGCGGGTTGTGGCTTGGCTTCTTCGCGTTCAACTTGAAGCAGTGCCCGTTGCTGCCGCTCGGCGATCCCAAATTAGAGGAGGCCATTGAGCAGCATCATGAGTGAGCATCGCAAGGCTGCGGAAACGCTCAACGGCGCGCCTCGTCACCCCGACGTTGCCTTTGAGGAACGCGACATTAAGGTAGGAACGATCTACTGGTATCTCATCGCCTTGGGCCTGGCGACCGTCATCGCCTTGATCATCTCTGTTTTCATTTTCCGTTTCACCTCCAATCTGGCCGCCTCCTCGGATGCGCCGCCTCCGCCCTCGCGCGCAGCCATCGGCAAGGCCTTTCCGCCCGAGCCGCGCCTCCAGGGCGTTCCCGGCCACGAATCCGATCCGCAGAAGGACTTGCGCAACAAACTGAAAGCGGACCTTGACGCCAACGAAAAACTGGAGTGGATCGACAAAAATGCCGGCATCGCGCAGATTCCTGTCGAAGATGCGATGAAGATTATTGCCGAGAAAGGGTTGCCCGGCGGGTCGGCGCCTTCCGCGGAGAAAAAGAAATAAGGGAATGAAACTTGCTCGCTACATTTTCGGAATCGTTGCGCTGCTGGCGGCTTCCTGCATACTGCCGGCGCAGACCGTTCCCAGTAGTGTCGGCGCAAGTTCCAGCGCGATGCCTCCCGCCTTGCAGAATGTCGGTTTCGAGCCTCCGTTGAATGGCCAGATGCCCCTCGACCTGCATTTTCGCGAGGAAACCGGGCGCGACGTTCATCTTCGCGAGTTCTTCGGCGAGAAGCCCGTGGTATTGGCGTTCGTTTATTACCGCTGCCCGATGCTGTGCGACCAGATTCAAATGGGTGTCGTTGGCACTTTGCGAATGCTTTCCTTCAATCCCGGCCGCGACTATGAAGTGGTTTTCATCAGCTTCGATTCGCACGACACGCCCGAGCTCGCCGCGGAGAAAAAGAACGCTGCCCTCGCCCGCTTCCATCGCCCGGAAACGGTTGCAGGCTGGCATTTCCTCACCGGCTCCCAGGAATCCATTGAAGCCGCCACGCGCGCTGCGAATTTCCGGTTCCGGTACGACGCCAGGTCCAAATTATTCGCGCACGCCAGCGGGGTGATGCTCCTGACGCCCGACGGCCGCATTTCGCGCTACTTCTACGGCGTCGAATACCCCGGCCGCGACATGCGCCTGGGCTTGGTGGATGCCTCTGCGGGAAAAATTGGCTCCCCCATCGACCATGTCCTGCTGTTCTGTTACCACTACGACCCCTCGAGTGCAAAATACAGCGCTTCCATCCTCAGGATCATCCGCATCTGCGGCATCCTGACTATTTTCGCGATTGTCGGGGGAATTTGGATTTTCTGGCGGCGCGAACTTCACGCAGCCCACTCCAACGTTCAAGGAGCGCACTAGAACCGTGCAGTCGCAATTGCCATTGTATCCCCCGCAGGCGTCCAACTTCGCGCCCCATGTGGACGCCCTGATGATTTTCGTCACTTCCGTCTGCGTCTTCTTTGCGTTCGCCATCACCGTGGCCGTCGTCTATTTCTTTTTCAAATACCACCGCAAGCAGCCCAATGAGGTTGGCGTTCCGATCCTCGGTGATTCGCGCCTGGAAGCCGCCTGGATCATCGTTCCTTTGATTATCGCGCTGGGCATGTTCAGTTGGGGCGCCGTGGTCTATGTGGACTACCGGCATTCGCCCCCAGACGTGCTGGATATCTACTTGATCGGCAAACAATGGATGTGGAAGGCACAGCAGCCCAACGGCTTGAAGGAGATTAACGAACTGCATGTTCCCGTCGGGCGCAACGTCCGCCTGACACTGGCCAGCGAAGACGTGATCCACAATTTCTTCGTGCCCGCTTTCCGCGTGAAGATGGACGTGGTGCCCGGACGCTACAACACCATGTGGTTCCGTCCCACCGTACCGGGCCGCTACCACTTTTTCTGTTCGCAATATTGCGGCACGAACCACGCCGTGATGGGCGGATGGGTCACCGTCATGGAACCGACTGACTACGCAGCATGGCTCTCTGGCTCCGGGGGTGGCCAAGCCAATCCCGTTGCCGCAGGCGAAAAGCTTTTCGCGGATAAAGCCTGTGCCACTTGCCATCTGGCCAACGGCACCGGCCGTGCTCCCTCGCTCAACGGACTCTATGGCACGCAAGTCCTCTTGGCCGATGGCACCACCGTCACCGCCGACGACGCGTACATCCGCGAATCGATTCTTCAGCCCAACGCAAAAATTGTGGCCGGTTACCAGCCGCTGATGCCCACGTTCCAGGGACAGTTGACCGAGGAGCAGATTCTTGCGCTCACCGCTTACATCAAGTCACTGCAATCGCAGCCGGTTCCCGCTAAGGGAGCTGGAATTGCGCCGTCGTCCACAGGGAAGAAATAACTATGAATCAGACCGCTCCAACAGCTCCCGCGCCTGCCTATCAGATGCCCCGCGACCACTATCTCAACTCCTCCTATGGAATTAAGTCGTGGCTGCTCACCACCGATCACAAGCGCATCGCCCTCCTCTACCTGATCTCCGTAACGTTCTTCTTCTTTATCGGCGGCGTCTTTGCCACGATGATTCGCATCCATCTACTGACGCCCAACGGCGCGCTGGTCACTCCGGAAACCTACAACAAGCTCTTCACCATGCACGGCGTGGCCATGATTTTCTTTTTCCTGATTCCTTCCATTCCCGCCGTGCTCGGAAATTTCCTCATCCCTCCGATGATTGGCGCCAAGGACCTCGCTTTTCCCAAAATCAACCTCCTGAGCTGGTACATCTACATTGTCGGTGGTTGCTTCGTCCTCTATTCCTTCAGCACCGGCGGCCTTGACACCGGTTGGACCTTCTACACCCCGCTCAGCAGCATCTATTCCAATTCCGCGGTCACGCCCGCCGTCATTGGCATTTTCATCAACGGCTTCTCCTCGATTCTCACCGGGCTGAACTTCATCGTCACCATTCACACGATGCGCGCTCCCGGCATGACCTGGTTCCGCCTTCCCCTCTTCGCCTGGGCGCATTACGCCACTAGCCTGATCATGATTCTGGGTACGCCGGTAATCGCTATTACGCTTCTTCTTGTGGGCTTCGAGCGCATGTTCCACCTGGGCTTTTTCAACCCTTCCATGGGTGGCGACCCTATCCTTTTCCAGCATCTCTTCTGGTTCTACTCGCATCCCGCCGTGTACATCATGATTCTTCCGGCAATGGGCGTAATCAGCGAGATCATCCCCACGTTTGCGCGCAAACCCATTTTTGGATATTCCTTCATCGCCGCCTCAAGTATCGCGATTGCGGTTATCGGTTTTCTCGTTTGGGCGCACCACATGTTCGTCACCGGCGAATCCGCTTACGCCGCGCTTGCGTTTTCCTTTCTCAGCTATCTGGTGGCCATTCCTTCGGCGGTAAAAGTCTTCAACTGGACCTCCACGCTTTATAAAGGCTCGATTTCCTGGGACGCGCCCATGCTCTACGCCTTGGGCTTCATCGGCCTATTTACCATCGGCGGCCTCACTGGCCTGTTCCTCGCGTGCTTGGGTCTGGACATTCATATCCACGATACCTATTTCGTTATCGCCCACTTCCATTACATCATGGTCGGCGGCGCTGTGATGGGTTATGTGGGCGGCCTGCACTTCTGGTGGCCGAAAATCACCGGCAGGCTCTACCCCGAGGCTCTCTCGCGCTTCGCCGCCATTGTTCTCTTCATCGGCTTCAATTTGACGTTCTTTCCGCAGTTTATTCTCGGCTATCTCGGTATGCCGCGCCGCTATCACAGCTATCCTCCCGAATTTCAGGTTCTCAATGTGCTTTCCACCGCGGGCGCTTCCGTTCTAGCGCTGGGCTATCTCTTGCCTATGATCTATCTCACCTGGTCCATGCGCTACGGCAAGGTTGCCGGGCCCAATCCCTGGCCGGCCACGGGGCTCGAATGGAAAACGGATTCGCCGCCGCCCACGGAAAATTTTCACGTTACGCCGGTGGTCGATTGGGACCCTTACGATTTCAACAATCGACCGGACCTTGGTTTGGTCGCGGGAGCGCCATTGGCCCCCGCTCACGGCGACGACTAGTAGGACAGACTTTCGTCTGTCCGCTCTTGTCGAGACCGTCTTGGATGGTTAGCGGCCTGCTGGGTTTGCGTCGAGCGCCCCACGCGGGAACGGAGTTTGGCTTTAGGTTTTTGGATAGGTTTTGGTCTTTGATTTTGTCGAGGCCGGTCCTGCCGGCACAGTCAGGCTTTGGCCCGGCAAACAGAACAAGGAGCACCGCGTGCATCGCACCGGAGAACTATACGGTCATTTTCAGACCCTCGAGCAGCAAAAAGAATCCTCCACGCTCGGTATGTGGATCTTTCTCGTCACGGAAGTTTTGTTCTTCGGCGGCATGTTCCTGACCTACACCATCAACCGCCACGAATACTTCACGGCCTTCGGCATCGGCAGCAATACTTTGGACATCAGGCTTGGCACCATCAACACCGGCGTCCTCATCCTGAGTAGCTTGACCATGGCCATGGCCGTCTGGTCGGCTCAAGTCGGCAAAAAACAGCTGGTCACCGGTTTTCTGATCGCCACGCTGGCCCTCGGTACCGTGTTTCTCGGCATCAAGGTCGTCGAATACAAGCAAAAATTCGACCATCATCTCGTTCCGGGCCGCAGCTTCGATGTTTGGTATCGCGTGGATCATCCCGCAGCGGCGGATGACCCGAAGGACATCGCCACTGAGAGAGAGGAGCTCCACAAGGCCACTCTCACCGACCCGGACATCCAGTCCCACGCCCAGCTCTATTTCTCGCTGTACTTCGCCATGACCGGCCTGCACGCCCTCCACATGATCGTTGGCGCGGGCCTGCTCCTCTGGCTCATCAAGGAATCGCTGCGAGGCCGCTTCACGCCGCAGTACAACACACCGGTCGAAAATATCGGCCTGTACTGGCACTTCGTCGATATCGTGTGGATTTACCTGTTCCCGTTGTTATACCTGATTGATCGGCATCGCTAGCCAAGTGGAGAGGATCGCGTGTCTGAACATTCCGAACACATCGTTTCGCCCGGAATTTACGTCGGCATCTTCCTGGCTCTGATCGGCGGCACAGCCCTGACTGTTTGGGCCGCGTTTCAGAACTTCGGGCCGTTCAACATCGTCTTCGCTCTCGGCATCGCTACGATGAAGGCTACGCTCGTGGTTCTCTACTTCATGCATGCTCGTTACAGTCCCAAGCGCACCCAGCTCGTCATCGTTTGCGCCATCTTCTGGCTGGCCATCATGCTCGCCTTGACTCTTTCCGATTACCAAACGCGCCAGCCGCGTCAGACCCGCCTCTTCCCACCTGCGGTGCTCTACCGCACCTGATTCTTTCTGTCTCTCCATTTTTCTTCGTTTGTTGGATTTTCACAATCCTCGCGGGGAAACACACATACTTCCGCCGACTCTTTATATTTTCCGGGGTGTTTTCGGGGGGAGGCTCGGTGAGTTACGGGTTAGTCTGCTCACCGTCAGCGAAAGTATCGGGGAGAAGCGAACCGGCCCAGCCCTCAATCCCCTAAAGGGATCCTCGGCTCGCCTCCCCCACGCGTGTTGAGAAGTGCAACCTCTGCGCCATACTTAATCCCTTTGTTTTCAACAAACTCCATGCTATTTCCGCGTAAAAAAGCTCTAGTCCCCCGAAAAATTACCAGGGTGAAAACTCGCTGCCTCCGGCTTGTAGGGTAAACCCTTGAGAGGTAAACTCTTCCCCTGCTTTTTCTCGGGAGGTGTCCCATGCCCCGCGTGGTTCGCTGCGGCCTGATCCAAGCTCACTGTGAGTGGTCTCCGGAAAAATATTTGCTTCCCGACATAAAAAAGAAAATGATTGCGAAACATGAGGACCTGATTGCCGCGGCTGCCAAGAAAAAAATAGAAATCCTCGGCCTTCAGGAACTTTTTTACGGCCCTTATTTTTGCGCCGAGCAGGAAACCCGCTGGTATGAACTCACCGAACGCGTCCCCAACGGCCCCACCATTAGCTTGATGCAAAAACTGGCGAAAAAACATCAAATGGTTCTCATTGTCCCGGTTTACGAGGTCGAGATGACCGGCGTCTATTACAATACTGCCGCGGTCATCGACGCCGACGGACGTTATTTGGGCAAATATCGCAAACATCACATTCCTCATTGCCATCCCGGTTTTTGGGAGAAATTTTATTTCACACCGGGAAACGCTGGTTATCCCGTTTTCAATACGCGCTATGCTCGCGTCGGTGTGTACATTTGTTACGACTGGCATTTTCCGGAAGGAGCGCGCGTGCTCGGACTAAACGGTGCGGAAATTGTTTACAACCCTTCCGCCACCGTCGCCGGCCTCTCCGAATATCTCTGGGAACTCGAACAGCCCGCCCACGCCGTCGCCAACGCGTACTTTGTGGCCGCCATCAATCGCGTCGGCACCGAGCAGCCCTGGAAAATCGGCGAATTCTACGGCAAGAGCTATTTTTGCAATCCACGCGGGAAAATTCTTGCCCAGGCCAGCCGTGACAAAGACGAACTCCTTGTCGCCGACCTGGATCTGGACGAAATTCAGAAGGTGCGCGACACCTGGCAATTTTTCCGCGACCGCCGCCCCGAGTCCTATGGAGAAATTACACGCACGCGCTCCGCGGAATCCACCGGATCCAGCGAAGCCGCGGACTGATCATGACTTCCACGGACATTTGGAACTGGATGAAGGCGATAAGCGTGGTGTCATCCTGAGCCCATCCGGTAAGGATGGGCGACGGATCTCTGCCTCCAACTTTCCTCGAAGCAAACGATCGTAGTAAGAAAGGGTGGAGTCCTCAAAATGAGCGGCATTTCCAGCGCCACCCTTCGCGCCGACATCGAATCCAGCTCGCTCTACAACAAGGACCTCGCCCCCGTTGAACCCGCCCGCCGCCGCTGGACCACCTACAACTACGCCGCACTGTGGATCTCCATGAGCGTCAACATTCCCACCTACATGCTGGCCAGCGGCATGATTGCCGGCGGCATGAACTGGAGCCAGGCGCTCTTCACCGTTTTTCTCGGCAACGTCCTGGTATTGATTCCCATGTTGCTCAACGCCCACGCTGGCGCCCAGTACGGCATTCCCTTCCCCGTTTTTGCGCGCGCTTCGTTCGGCGTTCTCGGCGCCAACATCCCCGCGATTCTTCGCGCCCTTGTCGCTTGCGGCTGGTTCGGCATCCAAACCTGGATTGGCGGCGAAGCCATCAACGCCATGATCGTCGCCCTCGCGCCCGGCTGGGCGAAGTTCCACTCCGGCGCAGCGGTCTGCTTCGTTCTCTTCTGGCTCCTCAACGTCTTCGTGATTCTCCGCGGCATCGAGACGATCCGCTTTCTGCAAGGTATCTCCGCGCCATTCTTGCTTTTCATTGGGTTGGCTCTCCTTCTTTGGGCGCGCAACAAAGCCGGCGGCTTCGGCCCAATGCTCTCCACGCCTTCCAAGTTTCGATCTTTCGGCGAATTCTTCCGCTTCTTCGTGCCCTCGCTCACCGGCGTCGTCGGTTTCTGGGCCACCGTCTCGCTGAACATTCCCGATTTTACCCGCTATGCCCGCAGCCAACGCGATCAAATCGTCGGCCAGGCCCTCGGCCTTCCCGCCACCATGACGTTTTATTCCTTCATCGGCATTGCCGTCACTTCCGCCACTATGATCATCTTTGGCGAAGCCATCTGGGACCCCGTCAAGGTCCTCGCGCGTCTTGGAAATCCCTGGGCTGTCGTTCTCGCCATGGTTGCCCTGATCATGGCCACGCTCAACGTCAACGTCGCCGCCAACGTTGTTTCTCCCGCCAACGATTTCTCGAATCTCTCCCCCCGCCGCATCAGCTTCCGCACCGGCGGGCTAATCACTGCCGTCGTGGGCTTAGTCATGCAGCCTTGGAAACTTCTCGCCAGCTATGGCAGTTACATTTTCACCTGGCTTGTCGGATATTCCGGATTTCTTGGCCCTATCGCCGGAGTTCTCATCTGCGACTATTTCGTGGTTCGCAAGAAAATCCTGGCCCCCGAGGATCTCTACCGCCGCAAGGGCCTATACGAATACTCACGCGGCATTCACTGGGCCGCCGTCGGCGCACTTGCCGCGGGCGCCGGAATCGCATTCATTGGCCTCGTCGTTCCTGCCCTGCGCCCGCTCTATGATTACGCCTGGTTCGTCGGCTTCCTGGTTAGCTTTCTCGTGTACTTTGCTCTGACCGGCCGCGCGCAGAGGGTGGCCCATCCGGCAGATTGCGGGGGGTCGTTTTCTTCATGACTTTGCCACCCTGCCACAAGCATTCTCATTCCGTCGGTGACTCCTCCTGCTTAGATAGTGGGGAGATCGTCGGAACACCGGCCGAAAGCCTGTGCCACTAAAGAGGAGCCTTTCCATGGACTTCGGCATCACCATCAAGCCTGACATTTCCATCGACCGCATCCTGCGCCTCACGGAGCAGGCCGAAGCCGCCGGCTTCTCTTACGGCTGGGTCTTCGACTCCCACGTCCTCTGGAAGGACCCGTTTCCCCTGCTCACCCTGATGGCCGCCAACACCAAACACATGCATCTTGGAACTTGCGTCACGAATCCCGCTGTGCGCGACGTCACCGTATCCGCCAGCCTCTTCGCCACGCTCAATCTCGCTTCCCACGGCCGCATGGAGCTTGGAATCGGCCGCGGCGACAGCTCTCGGCGCGTACTCGGCAAAAAGCCCACAACGCTCGAGACCTTGGAGGAGTTTGTCCGCGCCTTTCGCAATCTGAACGCAGGCAAGACCGTCGATCTCGACGGCGTCCCCACAAAATTCCCCTGGGCCAGCGGCGAAGTTCCTCGCGTCTGGGTGGCGGGCTATGGCCCGAAAGCGCTGCGCGCCGCAGGACGCATTGGCGACGGCGTCATCCTCCAGTTCGCCGACCCCGATCTCATCGAATGGTGCCTTGGCTTTGTCCGCGAAGGCGCCAAAGAAGCCGGCCGCGACTTCGCCAAGATCGAGGTCATGGCCGCCGCGCCCGTGTGGCCCTCCGACGACCTGAAAACCGCGCGCGAGCAAGTCCGCTGGTTCCCGGCGCTCGTGTCCAATCACGTGATGGACCTCATCTCCAAATACAAGCCGGAGGAGCTGCCGCCCGCGCTCACTTCCTACGTGAAGGACCGCGGCAAGTACGACTATCACCACCATTGCGAAGTCGGCAGCGACAACGCCAATTTCGTCAGCGACGAAGTTGTGGACCGCTTCTGCGTCCTGGGCTCCCCTGGCGACCACCGCAAGAAGCTCGACCGCCTCCACCAGGCCGGCGTCACCCAATTCAACATCTACTTAATGTCCGGCGACGAGGAAGCCACGCTCGACGTCTACAAGAACAAGATCCTCCCCCTTTATCGGCATTAGCCGACGACGCGTGACTCGTGATTCGTGACGGCTGACTCACGGAGCCAAAGGCAGTGACGAGTGACGAGCCGCAGAGCCGGAAAGATACCCCCATCCTCGCTGCGCCAGACGGCGGCAGGCAGGCTTGGGATGACCCCGCCCGAGGACCGGGCCGGGCTGCAAAGCCTGCAATGGCGCGGGCGAAACGAGCTGACGGCGCTAGCGGTTGACGAGGAAGTCGAAGAGGAGGCGGGCGTTGTCGCTGCGGAGGCCTACGGGGCCGCGCAAGACGAGGGCGACGGGACCTAGGTCGCCCCACCAGACCAGTTTATTGTCGGCGGTTACGCTCAGGTCGGAGTCGCTCATCGTGACCGTCAGAACATGGGGCTGGTTCGGCTCGACGGGCGGAGGAGCGTCCGAGAGGCGCGGCTTGAGGTCATTGATGTAGCCGCGTTCGAGGCACTCGGCGTGGGTGCGCTTGCCGGGGTTGCGTTTGATGGATACGGCGATCTTTTGGTCGGGCGCAAAGTGCCACATAACGTAGATGACGTTGCAGTCGTTTTGCGCGCGAAGCTTGAGGCCGAACTGGATGCGAACCTCTCCGCTGCCGAGGCGGGAAACCTCCTTGGTAGGGCCGAGATAGGTGAACTTCACGGTGGCGGTTTGCTCGGTGGTGAACTTGAGAGTGGCGCGCATTTCTTTGGTGGAGACCGACAGGCGGTTGCCCTTTGCGCTTTGAATCTTCCCATCGGTGACGTCGAAATCGCCGGGGCGGACTTGGGCATTGGCGGCGGGCGGTAGGGCGGCGGCAAAGAAAAGCATGCCGACAAGGTGCGAACGCCTCAGCCATTCTTGAACGGTTTTCATTTTCTGCCTTGGGCAGGATAGTGGCTGGGCGGCCGCAGGGAATACCTTACCGCACTTACGACTTACAACTAAGAACTAAGGACGATATAGTGCTCTTCCTGAGGAATCCCCATGCGCTTTGACACAGTGATTCGCAATGCTACGGTGGTGACCGCGACGGACAGTTATCGCGCCGATGTGGGCGTCGGCGGCGACCGCGTCAGCGCCATTGCGGCGCAGCTTCCCGCCGACGACGCCGGCCGCATCATCGACGCCACGGGCTTGCTGCTGATCCCCGGCGGCATTGACGTGCACACGCACCTAGACATGCCCTTTGGCGGCACCACCAGCGCGGACGACTTCGAGACGGGCACCATCGCGGCAGCTTTTGGCGGCACGACTACGCTCATTGACTTCGCCATCCAGTACAAAGGCCAGTCGCTCCGCCAGGCCTTCGACACCTGGATGAAAAAGGCGCATGACAAGGCCGTCACCGACTACGCCTTCCACTGCATCATCACCGATCTCGGCTCCGCGCAGCTCGAAGAGATGGGCCAGCTTATCCGCGACGGCGTCACCAGCTTCAAGCTCTTCATGGCGTATCCAGGCGTGTTCATGCTTGACGATGCCGCCATCTTTAGGGCCATGCGGCAAGCGGCCGCGCACAACGGGCTCATCTGCATGCACGCGGAAAATGGCGGCGCCATCGACGTGATCGTCCAGCAAGTTCTCGCTGAAGGCAAACGCGCGCCCAAGTATCACGCGCTCACTCGCCCCACCACAGCCGAAGCCGAAGCTACCTCGCGTGCCATCGCGCTCGCCGAAATGGCAGGCGCGCCCGTTTACATCGTGCACCTCTCCTGCAACGACGCGCTTGAAAAAGTTCGCGAAGCGCGCGACCGCGGACTTCCTGCTTATGCGGAAACTTGTCCGCAGTATTTGTACCTCTCGCTCGAAAATATGGAGGTTCCCGGGTTCGAGGGCGCGAAGTATGTTTTCACGCCGCCGCTCCGCGAGAAATGGCATCAGGAAAAGCTCTGGCAAGGCCTCGCGAAAGACACGTTGCAGGTTGTTTCCACCGACCACTGCCCGTTCTGCTTCAAAGAGCAGAAAGAGCTGGGCAAGGACGACTTCACCAAAATTCCCAACGGTGGTCCGGGCATCGAGCACCGGCTGAGCCTCGTTTACACCGGCGGGGTTCACGGTAGGCATTTCTCGCCCAACCGCTTCGTCCAGCTCGTTTCGACCGCACCCGCAAAACTTTTTGGCCTTTACCCGCGCAAAGGCACCATCGCCGTCGGCTCGGACGCGGACCTCGTCCTCTTCGATCCAAATCACGAAGAGGTCATCAGTGCCAACACGCACCACATGCGCGTGGACTATTCCATGTTCGAGGGGATCAAGATTAAAGGCGCACCCAAAACCGTTTTCTCGCGCGGCCGCGCCATCATTGATTCCGGCAAATTCGTCGGCCGCCCCGGCTCCGGCCAATTCCTCCGACGCCAAACCTATTCCGGGATCTAACGAGACGACCATGCGTGCGGCAGTGCTGCGAGAACCAGGGAAGCCGCCCCAAGTCGAGGAATTTCCCGAGCCGACTCCGGGCGAAGGCGAAGTGCTCATCCATGTTTTGGCAGCTGCGCGCAAGCCCGTGGACAAACAGATGGCCGCCGGGACGCATTATGCCAGCCCGCGCGAACTCCCGGTTATTTGCGGCACACGGTATAGGCCGATTGGCAGACGGGACACGTGTGTTTTTTGGCGGGCCGCGTCGGCCTTACGGCGCCATGGCGGAACTTACGGTGGCGAAGCCGGCGCGGTGCTTCCCCGTACCGGAAGATTGGACATCGTGATGGCAGCGGCCATCCCGAATCCTCCCGCGCTGGGATGCGCTCAACGACGCGTTTCATCGAGTCATGGATCTCGCAGCTCTTGGCAAATTGCGGATGGAAACCGAACGAGTTTCCCTGGCGGATATTGCGAACGCCTGGGATCGCGAGGCACCCACCCGCAGGCAAGTGGTGATCCCGCAGCTGAGTTTCTGACTCCGCAGGAGGTCTGTGTTCGGGAACGTCGGAGCGAACCGATACCAGAGGCTCCTTTCAGCAAGCATGCGAATGCGGTAGATTGAAGGATTGCACCACCGCACAAATTCATGACTGCGCGACTGCCATCCCTGGTCATTGTCGGACGCCCTAACGTGGGCAAGTCCACGCTGTTCAACCGGCTGACCGGGACGCGGCGCTCTATCGTTACGAATGAGCCTGGCATCACGCGCGACCGCATCTACGGCAAAGCGGAATGGCGCGGCAAAACTTTGGAAGTGGTGGACACTGGCGGAATTATTCCCGACGAAAAGGCGCTCATTCCGCAGGAAATTTTTCGTCAGGCGCAAGTGGCCATCAACAACGCGGCGTTGCTGGCTCTTGTCGTAGACAGCCAGGCCGGACTCACACCTTGGGATGAAGAGCTTGCCCGCCTTTTGCGCGGCACCGGAAAGCCGTTCGTTCTCGCCGTCAACAAAGTGGATTCGCCGTCGCAGGAAGCGAACGCCGCGCCGTTTCATTCGCTTGGCGTTCCCGTTTTTCCCATTACGGCGGAACACGGCACCGGCGTGGACGATCTTCTGGACCACGCCCTCGCACAATTTTTCCCGGCAGCGACAAGAAAGGAGGGCGGGGCAAACGCCGCCCCCACGCTGGACGCGACGGTGGAAAATAAACCCATGGAGGTCGCCATCATCGGGCGGCCCAACGTGGGCAAATCCACGCTGCTGAACCGCCTGGTTGGCGAACAGCGCTCCATCGTTTCGCCCATCCCCGGCACCACGATGGACAATGTGGACACGGAAATCGCGCGCGGCGGCCGCGACTATCGCTTTGTGGACACCGCGGGAATTCGCCGAAAAGGCAAAACGAATCTTCTTGCGGAAAAGCTCAGCGTGGTGATGGCGCGCCGCGGCCTGGATCGCTGCGACGTGGCCTTGCTCGTCATTGACGGAGAACAGGGAGTTACGCAAGGCGACGCGACGATTGCCGGCTATGCCGAACAGTCCGGCCGTTCGGTCATTCTCGTCGTCAACAAATGGGATCTCGCGCTCGTTGCTGCGCATGAAGCAGCTCTCGGTGATGGCGCCACCGCCAAAGGAAAATCCAAACACGCTACAAACGACAATCGTACTTCAGTGAGTGTCGATCCAGGCAGGCTGATGTTCGACTATGAAAAGATGATTCGCACGAAATTGAAATTTCTGAGCTACGCGCCAATCGTTTTTCTTTCTGCGAAGACTGGTGAGCGCGCGGAGAGACTTTTTCCGCTTATCAATCAATGCGCGGACGCGCGTCGGCGCCGCATTCCCACGCCTGCGCTGAATGACTGGTTGAAGCGGGAGGTCGACCTCCAGCGCGGCAGCACCCCGAAGTCGCGTCCTGTGCGCATCTACTACATCACGCAGGCAAAAACCGCTCCTCCCACGTTTCTTCTCTTTACGAATCAGCAAATTCCGCTGCACTTCAGCTACGAACGCTTCCTCGAAAACCAGCTTCGTGCAAAATTCGATTTCACCGGCACGCCCGTGCGTTTCGTGCAGCGCCTCCGCAAACGCGAAAAGCGCGCCCGCGCCACCTCTCGGGGGAACGAATGACCGTCACCATCAACCGCATCAACCGCCTCCCTCTACAGGAATGGGCCGCAAACTGCTACGATAGCGGCGTCCCCTTTATCCTGCGTGGATCCCAAGAGGATGCACGACGGATTTCTGGCAGGGCAGGAGCATGGCAGGCAACGTCACCGCCACAAAAACCGCCACCGAAGAGCGCCTCTATACCATTGGCGAGGTCAGCCGGCTCGCCGACCTGAAACCATTTGTGCTGCGCTACTGGGAATCGGAGATTCCCATGCTGCAGCCGACCAAAGATGATGCTGGCCGGCGCGTCTATCGCCAGCAAGACGTGGACATGGTCTTCCGCATCAAGCGCCTGCTTTACGACGAGGGATTCACGATTGCGGGCGCGCGCCGACATCTGCGCGAAAAAGGCGCCGACGATCCGGCGTACCGCGGCTCCAATTCCTCAAGCGACGGGGCGTCGCAGTTGCTCAGCCGCAGAATGCTGCTCGATCTGCGCGACGCGCTGCACGCTTTCTTGACGCTTCTCGAACGCCGGTGATAGCCTTGTTAGTGCAGAAGCTACCGCGATTCGGCCCTCTCGAAGTCGCCGCGTCGTTTGTCAGGTTCAGCCGTCGGGACGTAGCGCAGCCTGGTAGCGCGCACGCTTGGGGTGCGTGAGGTCGCGAGTTCAAATCTCGCCGTCCCGACCATTTTTGAGTCCACGAAAATGACCCGTTCCCGGATGGTTCTGCTCCTGACGCTTCTGGTCCCTCTCTCCGGGTTGGCTGCGTGGCCGGTTGATCACCAAACGCGAAACACCCCAGAATAAGAGGGAGGTGCTCAGGACATGATCCGAGTTTGGCAGAGAAGGTCGCCAGGACAAGGCGGTTCAAGGCGTCGAGCAATTGGATGGCCGATGGAAGGCACGACCGTGCGACGAACTCTTGTACCAATAAATCGCGATGGTTTATGTCGCCATATTAGCAAGCATCTCGAATTAGTGAACGAGAAATCATCGAAGGCGGGTTGCCAGGTACACCAAGAGCAGTGACGCGCATGAAGCATATTCTTCTAACCAATGATGATGGGTACCAGGCGGAAGGGTTGCGGGCGGTGGCGGTGGAGCTTGCGGATTTTGCTGCGGTGAGCATTGTGGCGCCGAGCCGCGAGCAGAGCGGCGCGGCGCAGTCGCTGACGCTGCGGCAGCCCATCGTGTGCAACCGTATTGCCGAGCGCGAGTGGGCCATTGACGGAACGCCGGCAGATTGCGTGATTGTGGCTTTGCACAAGCTTTTGCCGGAAAAGCCCGACCTGCTGATTTCCGGGATTAATCATGGCGCAAACCTGGGAGAAAACGCCTATTACTCCGGCACCGTGGGCGCAGCACGCGAGGGCACGCTGCATCACGTTCCTTCCATTGCGGTTTCGCTGTGTGCTAAAAAAGACAACGCGAAGTTTGAAAACTCCGGGCGAGTGGCCCGCGCCGCCGCCGAAGTCGTCTTGAAGGAAGGCTTGCCCGACCAGGTGCTGCTCAACCTGAACGTGCCCGAGCCGTGGAAGGGTGAAGTGAAATTCACGCGGCAATCCCGGAAAATCACGCGCAACCAGTTGCGTGAAGGAAAAGACCCGCGTGGACGTAGCTATTTCTGGCTCTTCGAGCAGAAAATCGACAAAGATGTCGAGCCAGACACCGATTACGCCGCAATTTTCTCCGGCGCCGTTTCCATCACGCCGCTGCATCTGGACGCTACGCACACGCGCTCGCTCAATCACCTTTCCCACTGGGCCAAGGCCATCGCCGCAGCGTTTCGGGAGTGATGCGGAACACCTAGGCTTTGACTCGAGTCCGGACGCAGAAATTAAGGAGAGATTCCTCGCGGCGCAGGCCGACCGGCTCGCAGGAGCCGCGCGAAGTCGAAGATCTCGTCTCCGTCGCTGATGCTTGTACTTTCCCACCACGGCACAGCCAGAGGCATGGCGCGTTCGCTACAGGCTGCACGGTCAAGGAAGCGCGGCGAAGCCCGGAACCTTCACGATAGCCGATATTCCGTCGAAACAGGCCGCGGTTATTTTGCTGGCGTTGCCGTCGGCGCGATGAGCGCGACGTTGTTTTTGCGCATGGCGTCGTTGAGCGCGAGAACGTCTTTCGAAAGGACGTCGCGCCACTTGGCCAGCTGCGTTTCGAGGCGCTGATCAAGCTCGGCGAATACCGCCTCTTCGGCTGCCGTAGGCGCGGTGTCTGCACTGTCGGTGACATTCTGCAGATACGCGAATTTGCTCTCGAGCTTCGTGGGATAGTTCGCAAAATCCTCGGTGGACTTGCCATTTACCTGGATGAGCTCTTCCTCGATGCCGGCAATTTTCTTGCGCAAATCGGCGGAAGCCGTCGCCACAGGATTTGGCGGATCACTCGCGTCGTTCTTCGCCGCTTGCGCGGGGCCGAGCCGCTTCTCCAAGGCTTGAAGCTGGCCGCGCAAATCGCGGATGGCCATGATGGTTTTGTTCATTTCGTCCGTGCGGTCGCGCATTTTGAGGATCAAGTCGAATTGTTTGCGCAAGTCCTCCGCAGAAGTCCTAACGCGCGGATCCATTTTCACTTCGAACGAAGCCGTTTGGGCCTTGCCACCTACCGTCAGCCGGATCTGATAGGTTGCAGGCAGAGCAAGCGGCGCGATGGGATCGCCCGCATCGTAAACGGCCTGCGGGATTTTTGTTGGAACTTCATAGCGCAAGTCCCAGGTGAACAGGTTCAGCCCCGCCTTGCCCGGAATATGCTCTGCGGGGGCGTCGCGCTCCCATTCTTCCGGAGCTTCTTCCTTTTTCTTCTCCTCGCTGGTGAACGCGCGAATAACCTTGCCCTGCGCGTCCAGGATTTCGAGCTTCGCCGGTTCTTTCGGCTCGGCTTTCAACCAGTAATACAGCATCGCGCCATTCGGCGGATTTTCTCCGATGGGATAACGCCGCGGGTTGAAATGGCCCATTCGCGTGCGCCAGGCGGTGCGTGGAGTGAAGAGATGCGCGTCTTCCGCAGCGATCGAAGCGGCGGCTTGCCGCAACGGGCTGATGTCGTCGAGCACCCAGAACGAGCGGCCGTGCGTGGCCGCAACGAGATCGTCGTCGTGCACAATCATGTCGTGAATCGGGGTGTTCGGCAGATTCAGCTGCAGCGGCTGCCAGTTTCCGCCGCCATTGAACGAAACCCAGATCGCCGTTTCCGTTCCGGCGTAGAGCAGGCCCTTGCGCTTGGGGTCCTCGCGCACGGCGTGCACGTACGAATTGTCGGGCAGGCCAGTAATGATTTTTGTCCAGGTTTTGCCGAAGTCGGTCGTCTTGAAAATGTAGGGCTTGAAGTTGTCGAGCTTGTGCGCGTCCACGGCGGCGTAAGCGGTTCCTGCGTCGAAGGGCGAAGCTTCGATGAGGCTGATCATCGCCCATTCGGGAACTTCCTTTGGCGTGACATTGGACCAGTTTTTGCCTCCATCGCGCGTCAATTGAATCAGGCCATCATCGGTGCCCGCCCAAAGCACACCTTCCTGTTTCGGTGATTCCGCCAAGGTGAAAACCGTGTCGTAGTATTCGACCGTGTACTGATCTTTGGTCAGCGGGCCGCCGGAATCCTGCTGCTTGGATTTGTCGTTGCGCGTGAGGTCGGGGCTGATGGTGGTCCAACTGCGGCCCGCGTCGTTTGAGCGAAACACATACTGCGAGCTGTGATAAATCACGTCCGGGTTTTGCTGGGAAATCACAATGGGCATGGTCCAGGTGTAGCGGTATTTTTGCATCGCGGCGGGATAGCCGTTGGGATCCTCGGGCCACTCCTGAATGCTTTGCGCCTGATTCGTGCGGCGGTCGAAGCGCGTGAAGATGGGACCCTCATCATCGGCGTAAACGATGTTCGAGTCGCGCGGATCAGGGACGATGTAGCCGCTTTCGCCGCCGCCAACCGCATCCCAATCTCCGCGATCGATAACGCCGCGGTCACTGCGCGTCTGGATGCCGACCGAAGAGTTGTCCTGCTGCGAGCCGTAGACGCGATAGAGAAAGTCATTGTCGGCCGCGACGTGGTAAAACTGCGCGGTGGGCTGATTGTTTTGCGTGGACCAGTTTTTGCCGGCGTCCACGGAGATGGTCGCGCCGCCGTCGTTGCCGTTGATGAGGCGATTGGGGTTTTCGGGATCGATCCACAGCGCGTGATGGTCGCCATGCGGGGCGTTGAGGCGCTCGAACGTTTTGCCCGCGTCGATGGAGCGATACAGGCCCGTGTTGGCGATGTACACGCGATTCGAGTCTTTCGGGTCGGCCCAAACGTGCGTAAAATACCAGGCGCGCTGGCGGAAGCGATGATCGTCGTTGATGAGCGACCATTTCGCGCCGCCATCGTCGCTGCGATAGAGGCCGCCTTTCTTAGCTTCGATCAGAGCGTAAACCACGTTTGAATCGGCGCCGGAAACCGACACGCCGATGCGGCCGAGCGGACCTTCGGGAAGGCCTTCGCCTTCGAGGCGCTTCCAAGTCGTTCCGTCATCGGTCGAACGGTAGAGGCCGTCCTTTGCGCCGCCACTATTCAGTGTCCACGGCGTGCGCCAGCCTTCCCACATGGAGGCAAATAGGATGTGAGGATTCTGCGGATCGAACACGACGTCAATGGCGCCGGTACGATCGTCGAGATAAAGAACTTTTTCCCAAGTCTTGCCACCATCGCGTGTGCGGAAAACGCCCCGCTCGGTGTTCGGGCCGTAGGTGTGGCCGAGCGCCGCGACGAAAACGACATCCGGATTCGTGGGATGAATGACGAGCGCGCCGACGTGGCGCGTGTCTTTCAGGCCGACATTGGTCCACGTTTTGCCCGCGTCCGTGGATTTGTAAACGCCATCGCCAAAGGAAATGTTCCCGCGAATGCAGGCCTCACCGGTGCCAACGTAAACGATGTTGGGATCGGAATCGGCAACGTCGATGGCTCCGATCGATGAAACCGGCTGCTTATCGAAAAGCGGATCCCAGGTCGTGCCGCCGTCTGTGGTTTTCCAGACGCCTCCACCGGTCGCACCGAAGTAGTAAGTATTCGGCTGGCTTGGCACGCCGGTAACGGCCAGCGCGCGCCCGCCACGGAACGGGCCGACGAGCCGCCATTTCATCCCGCTGTAGGTTTTCGGATCAATCTGTTGCGCGTTGGTCGCAAGAGCGCTAATAACCGCAATCAATAAAGCTGTCAGCACGCGGAATGGGACGCGACGATGAGGATTCACACCAACCTCCGAAATAGAAGAAATCGAAACCCAGAATGCTAACTCTATGACGCCGCGGATGGAAGGATTTTCGGTGCGGAGACGGTTAAGGTAGGATGCGGGCGGGATGAAATCGCAAAGATGAGCGGGCTAAAGACTTACGACGTGGCGGTGATTGGGGTCGGGGCGTTTGGCGCTTGGACGGCGTGGCATTTGGCGAAACGCTGCAAACGCGTTGTGTTGATAGAGGCGTATGCGCCGGGACATTCGCGGGCGAGCAGCGGAGGCGAGACGCGCATCATTCGCATGGGCTATGGAGCGGATGAGCTGTACACGCGGTGGTCGCAGCGGTCCCTGGCGCAATGGAAAGAGTTTTTTGCGGCGACGAAGCAGCCGCTGTTCTTCCAAACGGGCGTGCTGTGGATGGCCGGACGGAATGATGCGCGTCTGCGGGAGACGGCGGCAACGCTGAAGCGATGCGGAGTGAAGTTTGAGGAACTCGACCGCGTTTTGTTGGAAAACCGGTATCCGCAGATCGCCTTCGGGGAGATTCAGAAAGGGATTCTTGAGCCACTCAGCGGAGTGCTGATGGCGCGGCGCGCTGTGGCGGCGGTCGTCGAAGATGCGGTACGGCTTGGCGCGGAGTACCGGTGCGCGCAAGTTGTGGACCCGCGAGAGGCAGGGGCCGTCCAGCACGTGACGACGAGGCAGGGAGAGCGCATCGCCGCGGGGCAATTTGTTTTTGCCTGTGGGGCTTGGCTCGGAAAGATTTTTCCGGACGTTCTGGGCACACGGATTTTCCCTTCACGGCAGGAGGTTTTCTTCTTCGGCGTACCCGCCGGGGAAACTCGGTTTGCTCCGCCGGCTCTGCCAACGTGGCTGTTTCAGGAAGACTTGGTCTACGGGATGCCGGACCTCGAGGGCCGTGGACTGAAGATTGCATTCGACGAGCACGGCGAGCGAGTCGATCCGGACACGCAATCTCGAATCGTTTCGCCGGAGATGACCCAAGCCGTGCGCGAATACGTCGCGCGAAGATTCCCTGCCCTCTGTGACGCGCCGATTCTCGAGACGCGTGTCTGCCAGTACGAAAACACTTCGAACGGAGACTTTCTCATCGACCGTCACCCGGAAATGGAGAATGTGTGGTTTGCGGGCGGCGGGTCGGGGCACGGGTTCAAGCACGGGCCGACGGTGGGCCAGTACGTGGCCGGGCAGCTTCTAGACGGCGCGAAGCCGGAGCCGCGCTTTTCACTGGGGACAAAAGAAACGGTGCAAAAGCGGGCGGTGTATTGAAGCGCCGTGGCTCGTGATTGGTGACTGCGTGGAAAAGGTCGGCAGGTAACAGTCCGCCGCTCGCCGTAAGATAAAGCCGGGGAAGCCAAGCGGAAGGACTTCAATCCTTCCTTGGGCTGCACAGTTCGGGAAGCCGGGGAGACACGATCTTATCTGAGCGTCTGGCTGTCAGCGATGAACTTTCGACCGACTGCTTTCTAAAATTTGGGCGCCCGGCGGCGGGGATTTAGCAGGGCTGGAGTACGCCGGGCGCGCTTCGCTTTTTCGGCGTAGAGCTCCTGGTCCGCCTCGGATAGCAACTTTTCGATGCGTTCGCCGTCGCCGCGGTAAACGGCCATGCCGATACTCGCAGAGAGGCGAGGCGGCTCATCGTCGTTGGCCATCACCTGGCGGATGCGCTCGCTGACGCGGCGGGCTTCCTCTTCCTGCGATTCCGGAAGAACCAGGGCGAATTCGTCTCCCCCGTAGCGCGCGGCCGTATCAATGGCTCGGCAATGAATGCGTAGAATATCAGCCACTCGGCAGATGGCGCGGCTGCCAACCAGGTGCCCGTAACTATCGTTGATCGTTTTCAGACCATCCAGGTCGAGAAGCAGCACGGCAAACGGCCGGCCGGAGCGGTCGGTACGCTCGGTTTCATTTTCCAAGACGTCGAGCAGGCGCCGGTAATTGGCGAGACCTGTGAGCGGGTCGCTGACCGCCATGTGACGGACGCGCTCAAAGAGGCGAGCGTTGTCCAGCAGCGCACCACCGAGCGCTACGGTGTAGCCCAGAACCATAAGCCCCTGGGCGAACACAAAGGGAGCATCCATCAGGCGCACCGACTGAGCGGCGGCAAGCTGGGCGGCAACGTTCAACCAGACCGCGGCGTACATGGTGCGGTCAAAGGAGGAATCCTCCACCGTCAGGCGGCGGCGGTACCAGAAGAGGCTCACCAGGAAAAGGCCGCCAGGCAGCAACTGCTGTGGGCTAGGGAAGAAGGCGCTGGGGTGCGGGGAGACTTCCTGGGGCAAGTGACGAAGCGCGGCGGCAAGCCCGTAGGTGACCGCAATGGCGGCCAGTAAGGCCCCGGCAATCTCTCTCTTCGGATGCCGCGAACGGGGCATGAAGTGCTCGACCAGGAGCGCGGCAACTACCAAAACCGCCAGAATCAGACGGCCAAGCCACCACGCAATGTGAGCCGAAGGAAGGCGCAGAGACGCTTCGGGAAGGACTTGAAAAAAGAGAACGCTGGTGGCTATCAGGACGCCGCCACAAAGGAAGAAGCCGGCGCCGAGGATGAGGGAGATACGGTCCTGGGTGCCCTGGAAGCGAACCAAGGTGACGGCGGCGAAAACGAAAGCCAGCAGGCTGCTGATCACCTCAAGGTACCCCTGGAGCAGGGCGTCGGCCGGCACGACCAGACTACGCAGCCAGTAGGCGGCGAGAATCACCAGCAAAAACGCCGCAACATGCGACAGAAAGATTGTCGTGCGGGTACGCGTGTGTGAGAGGGAAGTCTGGCCCATGGTCCTTTGGTTGCCCCAGGAATCGGGAGCGAGCCCCTATTAGATTAGACTACAAAGCACAGGCGCACGTTGTGCAAGAATCAACAGCGCAGTTAGACAAACGACACTTTCCGTGGATTTGCGTACCTGTCCAAGAGAACAGGTCCAGAGTAGCCGAGCGAGGCAACCAGGGCCGAGGACAGAGCGAAACAACTTTTGTTGTTGCAGCGCAGCGCCGGAGTGCGCAGAATTATCTGACTTGAAACGATTCAAATTGCTGGGCCCCATGGCATCGTAGATTTGTCTCCAAAAAGGGAGAATCGCTTGGACAAAGGAAGCAGCGCAGTTTCCGGGCCGCAGCTGAAGCGCTCGCTCACGCTGTGGGACTTGATTTTGTACGGCGCGATTGTGCTTCAGCCGGTTGCGCCAATGTCCGTGTTTGGCGCGCTAAGCGACCGTGGCCGCGGCCACGTCGTCACGGCGATTCTGATCGCTATGGTGGCGATGCTGTTCACCGCCATGAGCTACGGCCGAATGGCCCGTGCTTATCCAAGCGCCGGGTCGGCGTTCACCTACGTCGCGCAAGAGATCCATCCCGCGATCGGATACGTCACGGGCTGGAGCTTTGTCATGGATTACATCGTGAATCCGCTGATTTGTACCATCTGGTGCGCGGTACAAGCGCACGAGTTTGCGCCCGGCATTCCGGTCTGGGGCTGGAAGATTTTCTTTGCGGTTGCCTTTACGCTTCTGAATCTTCAGGGAATCAAGACCTCGGCGCGCGTCAACGCGGGCTTGACGATTGGCATGAGCGCTGTGGTGATTGTTGTCTTTGTAGCGGCGATTCGCTACATCCTGGGACATCCCCACAGTGACCCAAGATTTTTCACCCGCCCCTTCTACGACCCGGAGACCTTCACGTGGGGAAATCTCTTTGGTTGTACTTCCATCGCCGTACTCTCCTACATCGGATTTGACGCCATCTCGACGCTCTCGGAAGAAGCCGAGAATCCAAGGCGGAATATCTTGCTGGCAACGGTTCTCACCTGTGTGGTGATCGGATTCTTGTCGGCGGCACAAGTCTACGTCGCGCAACTGGTGTGGCCTGCCTCGGAGCCATTTCCGAATCCAGATACGGCGTATGTATGGGTCGCGGCGAGAACCTGGGCGCCTTTGTTCAAGATTCTAGGTCTTACTCTGATAGTGGCTAACTTCGGGTCGGGCATGGGAGCACACATAGGCGCGGCCCGCCTTTTGTACGGTATGGGGAGAAGCAGCGCGCTTCCGAAATCTTTTTTTGGAGCGATTGATCCAAAGCATCACGTTCCCCGCAACAATGTGCTCGTTGTTGGGGCCATCGCGCTGATTTTGTCGCAATTGCGGAGTGCCGATGGCTCTTTCTTGCTCACCTATGAGCGTGGCGTCGAGCTGTTGAATTACGGGGCGCTGATTGCGTTCATGGGCGTGAATGCCGCAGCGTTGGCACGCTACTTTCTCCGCGTGGAGCACAAGTCCGTTGGGGAAATGCTGCGGAATGCAGTGTCCAACCTCATTCCTCCACTCTTGGGCTTTGTAATCTGCTTCTTCCTTTGGTTAAACCTAAGCCGGTCAGCGAAAATTGCGGGCTCGATCTGGATGCTGGCGGGGATTGCGTTCGGTGTATGGAAGACGCGGGGATTCCGCGAACAACTTTCGTTTGAGGTGCCGCCGGAATGACGCGCATGGCGCGGAGTGAAGCTGTTGCGTTCTGCCTGGCGCTGGAAGGATGATGATGCTCGCGGAGGATTTCCGGCCGGTGAAGCGGCACAGCGGGAGAGTCAAGATGGTCACGATGCGAGACGTGGCGCAGGCCAGCGGTTTTTCGCCCGCGACCGTTTCCATCGTCCTGAATGATGCGCCGCTGGCGCGGTATATCGCACCCGCCACGAAAAAACGGATAGCAGACGCAGCAAAAAAGCTGGGCTACCGGCCAAACGCAATGGCGCGATTCCTGCGCAGCAAGCGCAGCCACAGCGTCGGAGTCATGCTGTTTGACGTCACCGATCCGTTTTGCGCACCGATTTTGCGCGGTATCGAGAACGCTCTCTACCAGTCCTCCTACGTCCCGATCTTCGCCGACGCGCACAACCAAAGAAGCCGGTTCGAGCACTGCCTGGAAATGTTGCTGGAGCATCACGTGGAGGCGTTAATCGTCGTTGCCAACTGGCTCTTTGTGGACATTCAACTTCTGGCGGACCTGAGCAAAAGAAATATCACCGTGGCAACGATATGCTGGGAGGTGCCCGGCGACACGGTGAGCTCGGTGATCGTGGACAACGAAGCCGGAGGACGGCTGGCGCTCGAGCATCTTTACCACCTTGGACATCGCAGGATCGCTTTCATCCGCGGGCCGAAGATGCTCATTGACAGCGCACCGCGGTGGAAGGGTACACAGAAGTTTGCGCACTCTGTGGGGTTGCAAATCGACCCGTCCCTGGTTGTGCAACTGCCCGATGTTTGGGACCCGAATTCGGGATTCGAGGGCGGCTACCGGCTCACGGAAGAACTGCTCCAGCGAAAAAAGAAGTTTACGGCAGTGATGGCGTTTGATGACGTAACCGCGATGGGTGCCATCCGAGCACTGACCAAGGCAGGCGTGAAAGTGCCGGAGCAGTGCTCGGTAGTGGGTTTCGATGACGTGCCACTGTCCGCGATGGCCGCTCCATCTCTGACCACGGTTCGACAACCCATGGAGGCCATGGGAAGCTTAGCGGTGACTACCGTGCTCGAAGCCATCAACGCAGGATTGGAAAAGCGTGAATGCAGCATCTCACGGCACAAGATCGCTCCGGAATTGGTGATTCGCGATTCAACCCGAGCAATGCTCTCGCCTGCGGATGATTAGGTGATCTCGCGCCCAAGCCCAGGGCTTCCGTGGCTATTTTTGAGCTGGCAGGAAGGCTTCGGGGGTGTGGAGAAACTGGACGCCGGGAGTTTCCGTGGCTACGTGGACGCGCTGGAAACGGCCTTTCGATCCGCCGCTGCCTGTGAAAGTGAGAAGATACTGGTTGCGGAAGTGCGTGGCCAGTTCGTCGAAATACGGCTTGAAGGTGACGGCTTCACTGACGCCGAGATAGTAGGATTCGGCGCCGGTAGACTCGGCGAGGCGGCTGAGATCATTCTGCCCGCGGAAGGCTCGAAAGAACCGGCGGCCCAAATGACCGGCATCGGGGTAATAGATGGACCAGATGTTGACGTTCTCCTTCTGCGCGCGCTCATAAGCAGATTGCAGGTCCGGGCTCTCCGGGAAGTTGCCGTGAAAATAATCGACGCCCGATGAGAGCAGCAAAATGGAGCGGCGCTCGGTGGGCCCTGCGGGCAAGCGCTTCAATAAATCAATGACCGCGAGATACGGGCTGGAAAACGCACCGGGGCCAATCGGAATACGCAAAGCTTTCGCGGCGAGTTCATGGTTGTTGGTAAAGTCCTGCGCCACTTGAGCAGTGCCGTTGCGCGCGTAGGAAACGGATATATAAGTCGTCTCCGGCTGAGCATTGAAAAATGCCTTCAAATCACTCCACTGACTGGCCACATCGGTGTCGAGTGCATCATCGATCAGGACAGCAAGATAGAGTTTTTCGCCGCGGCGCCAATTGGCGATTTGCGTGCGCTCCTTGTTCACGAAAAACTGCACGTCCTCCTTGTTGATGGCGGGTGGAGCAACATCTTTCTTCCCCAGGGCGGTCACCGTCATGGTGACGTTCCCTAGGCCGGCGGCGGAGGCGTTGGGCGCTAATAATGTTGACAACAAAGCCAACGCACCAATAGCCGGCACCAAACAGCTACGTCTCAACATGTTCATGTTCCTTCTCCCTAAATGTTCCCAATGAATTGGATGCCGGGCGGGGCTTCAAAGACGCATGCTCGCGGAGGTTGAGCGGGACGGCGCCCTTGCCCGTTCTGTTCTACCGCTACCATTGCTTTAACTTGATTCGCATTTCCAGAGACCTCAAAGCGTGAGCTGTTCGTTGCTGATTTCCCTGCTCCAAAACAAAGGCACGGCGTAGTATGCTGCCCGCGGCTTAAGAGGCAGCCTTCGGTGAAGAACTACATTGCGGCGATCGACCAAGGAACGACGAGCACGCGGTTCATGGTGTTCGACCAGGCGGGCCGCGTGGTGGCGGTAGCGCAGAAGGAGCACGAGCAGATTTATCCCAAACCCGGATGGGTGGAGCATGATCCGCTGGAGATCTTACGGCGCACGGAAGAAGTGATTGCGGAGGCCCTCTCGCAACGCGGATTGCGCGCTTCGGATTTGGCGGCCATCGGCATCACGAATCAGCGCGAGACTACTGTGGTTTGGGAGCGCAGGACCGGAAAGCCGATTGCGAATGCGATCGTCTGGCAAGATACGCGAGTCGCCGATGGGGTGAAGCGGTTTTCCGCAGCTGGCGGGCAGGACCGTTTCCGGACAGAAACCGGGTTGCCACTTAGCACGTACTTCAGCGGGTTGAAGCTGCGCTGGCTGCTGCAGAACATTCCCGGCGCCGATGAAAGAGCCGTGGCCGGAGAATTGCTCTTCGGAAATATCGATACGTTTCTGCTGTGGAACCTCACCGGCGGCAGCAAAGGCGGCGTACATGCGACGGACGTCACGAATGCAAGCCGGACGCAGCTCCTCAACATAAAAGCGCTGGATTGGGACGAAAAGCTGCTGGCGGCGTTTGAGATTCCGCCGGAGATGCTGCCGCAAGTGCGGTCGAGCAGCGAAATCTATGGAGAGGCTTCGCTCGCGGCTATCGCGGGAGTCCCCATTGCGGGGATTCTCGGTGATCAACAGGCAGCGCTGGTAGGACAGGCATGTTTTCGTCCCGGCGAGGTGAAGAACACCTACGGCACCGGCTGCTTCTTGTTGATGAATACCGGCGAGCGGCTGGTACCGTCGAACTTCGGCTTGCTTACGACGCTGGCGTACAAACTTGGCGGCGCGCCGGCGCACTACGCGCTGGAAGGAAGCGTCGCGATTGCCGGGGCGCTGGTGCAATGGCTACGCGACAACTTGGGGATCATTACAAAAAGCCCGGACGTGGAGGCGCTGGCGCGAACGGTCAACGACAATGGCGGTGTGTGTTTTGTGCCGGCGTTTTCGGGATTGTTTGCGCCGTACTGGAAGGAGAGCGCGCGAGGGGTGATTGCCGGGCTGACACGCTTTGCGAACAAAGGGCACATTGCGCGCGCGGTACTGGAAGCCAGCGCGTTTCAAACACGCGAGGTGATTGAAGCGATGGAAAAAGACTCGCAGATTGCGCTGGCGACCCTGCGGGTTGACGGTGGCATGGTCGCGAATGAGCTGCTGATGCAGTTTCAGGCGGATATTTTGAACCGCGAAGTGGTGCGGCCGGTGATTCAGGAAACCACGGCGCTCGGAGCAGCGTATGCGGCAGGTCTAGCCGTGAAGTTCTTTGCGGGACTGGAAGAACTGCGCGCGAAGTGGGCGGTGGACCGCACGTGGCGGCCGTGCCTGGTGGAAGCCGAGCGCGAACGACTCTACCGGCAATGGAAGAAGGCGGTGACGCGGTCTTTCGATTGGATGGAATCCTGAAGGAGGCGTGGATTTATGACCTCACCGTGGCTGGGTGAATTCCTTGGCACCATGATTTTGATTTTGCTGGGCAACGGAGTGGTCGCCGCGGTGCTGCTGAAGCGCTCGAAAGCCGAGGGCGGCGGCTGGATGGTGATTACGACCGGATGGGCACTGGCGGTGATGGCCGGCGTGTTTACCGCGGTCGCCTGTGGAAGCAGCGACGCGCATTTGAATCCGGCGGTGACCCTGGGATTTGCCTTGCGGGATGGAGATTTTGGAAAGTTCTTGCCGTATTTCGTAGCGCAGATGCTGGGAGCAATGGCGGGCGCTGCGCTCGTGTGGTTGCACTATCATCCTCATTGGAAGGAAACGGCGGATGCGGGAGCGAAGCTGGGTTGTTTTTGCACGGCGCCGGCGATCCGCAATACGATTAGCAATTTCGTGAGCGAAGTGATCGCGACCTTCGCCCTCGTTTTCGTGGCCGGGGCGATTTTTTCAAAGAGAGTGGCGTCCGGTGGTCCTGCGGCCGGACTCGGACCTTATCTGGTGGGAAGTTTGGTATGGGGCATTGGATTGTCGCTCGGCGGCCCCACCGGCTATGCGATTAATCCGGCGAGGGACCTGGGGCCGCGGGTGGCGCATGCGGTACTTCCGATTGCGGGCAAGGGCGGATCGGACTGGACCTACGCCGCCATTCCGGTGCTCGGGCCGCTGACCGGAGGAGTGCTGGCGGGGGCGCTGCTGCGAGTGCTCGGAGTTTAGCGAAGAGTAGTTTAGAATGAGAACGCCAATGCGCCGCTGCAAGCGCTTGCATACTGGATTTTGAGGGCAAAACACGTCATGAGTTTGATGCGTTCCTTTCTGCTGGCTGCTTCCCAGAACCGCTGGCTGCGCGATCATGCTTCGCATTACAAGTTTGTGCGGAAGAGCGTGGCGCGCTTTATGCCGGGGGAAACGCTGGACGACGCGCTCATTGCGGCGCAGACGCTTCGCGGAAAGAAAATCGGAACGGTTTTCACGCATTTGGGGGAAAACATCAGCGACCGTGCCGAAGCGCAGGAGGTGGCGGATCATTATTTGGAAGTTCTCGAGCGCATCGGGCAAAGGAGGTTGCAGACGGAGATTTCCGTCAAGCTGACGCAACTGGGGCTGGACCTGTCGTCCGATCTTTGCTTCGGTCATTTGAAAACCATCATTGCGCGCGCGCCGAAGGGTTCGACCGTGTGGATCGACATGGAGGCGAGCAATTACGTGGACGTGACGCTGGATTTGTACCGGCGCGCGCTCGGCGAGTTCCCCAACGTGGGCGTGTGCCTGCAAGCTTATCTCTACCGCACCAACGAAGACATCGGGAAGCTACTGCCACTGCGGCCGTCGATCAGACTGGTGAAGGGCGCATACATGGAGCCCCCGGAGATTGCTTTTCCACGCAAGACGGATGTGGATGCGAGTTATTTCGAGCTGGGGAAGAAGTTGCTGCGAGCCAAGAAAGAGAAGGCTTGCGCGCGGGTGGCGTTTGCGACGCACGACGTGGCGATGATCCGCCGGCTTTCCGAGCAGGCATCGAAAGAAGGATTCTCGAAAGGGGATTTTGAAGTGCAAATGCTTTATGGCATCCAGCGCGGGGAGCAGGAACGGCTGGCGGCGGATGGGTGCACTTCCATTGTTCTTGTGGCGTACGGGACGTTTTGGTATCCCTGGTTCGTGCGGCGGCTGGCGGAACGCCCGGCGAATCTCTGGTTTATTGCAAGGAACGTGTTCGCCTCGTAGCGGGGGCTTGTTTGTTTTGTAAGCCCGTCCCGGGCTTCCATTGAAAAGACTTTCCTTGGCACAATCCTTCATCGCCGTCGTGGGGAGCGCGAACGTGGACCTCACCACGTTCCATGGCGCGTTTCCGAAACCGGGACAAACCATTTTTGGCAAGAGCTTCGACCTGGGATTCGGCGGAAAGGGCGCGAACCAGGCGGTGGCCGCACGCTTGTGTGGAGCCAACGTGGCGATGGTGGCGAAAGTAGGGAACGATTTGTTTGGCCCGGCAACGATCAAGAATTTCCAGTCGCTGGGAATTGACGTCAGTTATGTGAGCACCGCGGAAGGTGTTTCGAGCGGAGTCGCTGCGATTCTCGTGGATCCTGCGGGCCAAAACCGCATCTTTGTGGTGAAGGGAGCGAATGATTTACTGGCTCCCGAGGATGTGGACGCGGCAGAGCCGCTTTTGCGAAAGGCGAGCGCGATCGTGCTGCAATTCGAAATCCCCCTGCGAACTGTTTATCACACGGTGCAATTTGCGAAGGAGAGGAGAATTCCATGCATCGTGAATCCCGCGCCGGCGCAAGCCGTGGACTTCGAGCAGCTGCGAGGGGCGGACTCTTTTATCCCCAACGAGAGCGAAGCGGAAACCATCACCGGAATGCCCGTCGAAACGGCTGGCGACGCGAAAGATTGCGCACGGTATTTGCTAAAGCAAGGAGTGCCGCGGGTGATTATTACCCGCGGTGAACGCGGATGCCTTTTGGCGAACGCTGACGGCACCGAGATCGTTCCGGCGTTCAAGGTCGCGTCTGTTGATACGACAGGCGCGGGTGACGCGTTCATAGGCAGCTTCGCCGTGTTTCTCGGTGAGGGCCTTTCAGAAAAGGAAGCATTGCGGCGGGCAAGCCTTTATGCAGCGCTTTCCACGACCAAAGTGGGGACGCAAAAATCGTTCTGGGGCAGGGCAGAATTTGAGAAAGAGTGGCAGAAACGCTGCGCCAGCCTGTAAACACGCAACATCAAAGTGATAAGATGAGGTATCGATTCCATTTCCCTGGTTTGCGTAGAGATTCCATGACACTAAGCGACAAGTCGGCGGCAACGCGTGATTCCAGCTTGGACCGCCCCTCGGCGCCGCCAGCGAGCGTGATCTCTCCTTCCATCACCGCCATTGCGGAATATGGCACGCGCGAACTGCAGCCGAACCGTGGGATGCCCCTGAATCTGGATTGGATTGACGCCGTCCGCGTGAACACCAGCGCGGTCGAACGGCGAGCGCAAACGCTGGTCACCCGGCGGACCGTGAAGAAGGAATGGCAAGCGGCGTGGCTGCTTCGCGCCATCACTTGCATGGACCTGACGACACTTTCTGGAGACGACACCGACGAGCGCGTGAGGCGGTTGTGCGCGAAGGCGCGGCAACCGATTCAACAGGAGATCGCGCAGAAGCTCGGCGTCGCGAGCTTGAACATCAAGGTGGCGGCCGTGTGCGTGTATCACACTTTTGTGGAAACCGCACGGCGAGCCGTCGAAGGCAGCGGGGTTCACGTGGCGGCGGTATCGACGGGCTTCCCCGCAGGTCTTTCGCCTCTACAGGAGCGCGCGAATGAAATTCGGCGCTCGGTGGAGGCGGGGGCGGACGAAATTGACGTGGTGATTACGCGCGCACATGTTTTTGGGGCGAGGTGGCAGGCGCTTTACAACGAAATCGCTGGATTCAAGAATGCTTGCGGCCCAGCGCACTTGAAAGTGATCCTGGGTACGGGAGACTTGCTGACGTTGCGCAACGTTGCGCGCGCAAGCCTGGTAGCGATGATGGCGGGAGCAGACTTTATCAAGACTTCGACGGGCAAAGAGGCAGTAAACGCCACTCTGCCGGTCAGTTTGGTGATGGTGCGGGCGATTCGCGAGTACGCGCAGGAAACGGGAATGGCTGTGGGCTTCAAGCCGGCAGGCGGCATTCGAACGGCAAAACAATCGCTCGATTGGCTGGCGCTGATGAAAGAAGAGCTGGGCACTTCCTGGATGAAAGCGGAATTGTTCCGCTTCGGCGCGAGCGGAATGCTCGCGGATATTGAACGCCAGCTTGAGCATTATGCGACGGGACGTTATTCAGCGGATTACCGGCATCCGATTGCGTGAGCGAAAAATTTGTTCTGCTGACGGGGAAAATGGGAAGAAAACAGTGAGCATCGTCGAAAAATTCATGACCATGGAGTATGGGTCCGCGCCGGAGGATCCCCGCGAGGCTCTGGCGTGGCTTGATCGGCATCAGCGTCGGTTCGGGCATTTCATCAACGGGGATTGGCAAGCGCCAGCGTCGGGAACTTATTTTGAAACTGCGGATCCTTCCACGGGCGAAAAACTGGCGACGGTGGCCCAAGGCTCAGCCGAGGACGTGGACCGCGCGGTGAAAGCGGCTCGCAAGGCGTTGCCGGGATGGCAAGCGCTCACCTCTCATGCGCGTGCACGATACCTTTATGCGCTTGCGCGCCAAATGCAGAAGCATGCGCGCTGGCTTGCGGTGCTCGAAACGCTGGATAACGGCAAGCCGATTCGCGAGAGCCGCGACATCGACATTCCGCTTGTGGCCCGGCATTTCTATCATCACGCGGGATGGGCGCAGATTCTCGAGCAGGAATTCCCCGGCTACGCTGCTTGCGGCGTGGCAGGCCAGATTATTCCGTGGAATTTTCCGCTGCTGATGCTCGCGTGGAAAATCGCGCCGGCCCTTGCCACGGGAAATACCGTGGTTCTGAAACCCGCGGAATTCACTCCTTTGACGGCGCTGGCTTTTGCGCAAATTTGCCAGGAAATGGCGCTGCCGCCCGGCGTTGTGAACATTGTGACCGGCGACGGCTCGACCGGCGAGGCCCTGGTGAAGCATCCGGACGTGGACAAGATCGCCTTTACGGGCTCCACGGAAGTTGGGCGCGCGATTCGGAAGGCGACCGCGCAAGGTCACAAAAAACTTTCGCTCGAACTCGGCGGGAAATCGCCCTTCATTGTTTTTGAGGATGCGGACTTGGATAGCGCCGTCGAAGGGTTAGTGGATGGCATCTGGTTCAATCAGGGGCAAGTTTGCTGCGCGGGCTCGCGATTGCTGATGCAGGAGAGCATTGCCGAGAAGCTGATCGGCAAAATTCACGACCGCATGAACACGCTGCGCATCGGTCCGCCACTCGACAAAGCGATCGATATCGGCGCGATTGTGGCGCGGGTGCAGCTCGAGCGCATCCAGCGGTTGGTGGATCAAGGGGTGGCCGAAGGTGCCACTTGCTGGCAGCCTTCCATCCCTGTTCCCTCGCGGGGTCTGTATTTTCCGCCGACGCTTCTGAGCAACGTGCACTCAAGCTCCGTTGTCGCGCAGCAGGAAATCTTCGGCCCGGTGCTTGCCGCGATGACTTTTCGAACGCCGCGCGAAGCCGTGGAGCTTGCAAACAACACGGTGTATGGCCTGGCCGCGTGTGTTTGGAGCGAAAGCGTCAACGTGGCTCTGCATGTTGCCGCGCAATTGAAGGCCGGAGTGGTTTGGGTGAACTCCACGAATCTGTTCGACGCGGCTTGCGGATTTGGCGGTTACCGTGAGAGCGGGTTTGGGCGCGAGGGCGGACGCGAAGGCTTGCTCGAATATCTGGAGCCGGCGTGGTTCAAACCAGCTCCGCCGATTCACGCGACGCCGCTGGCGATCGAGCAACCGCCGGAGGCTGCGGCGGATTCACCGGAGCCGGCGATGGACCGCACGGTCAAGCTCTACATCGGCGGGAAGCAGGCGCGGCCGGATTCTGGCTACAGCATGGCCGTGCGGGCGGCGGATGGTCGGCTTCTCGGTGAAGCACCCCTCGGCAACCGCAAAGACATTCGCAATGCCGTTGAAGCCGCGCGCAAAGCTGAAAGCTGGGGAAAGGCCACCGCGCACCATCGCGCGCAGGTGCTTTATTACATCGCGGAGAATCTCTCACAACGCCGTGACGAAATTGCCGCGCAGTTGTCCGCTGTCGTTGGGAGGAAACAAGCCGATGAGGAAGTTCGCGTTGGCGTTGAGCGAATTTTCTCTTATGCCGCGTGGGCCGATAAATTCGATGGCGCAGTACACCACCCGCCGTTTCGAAACGTCGCGCTTGCAATGAAGGAGCCCATTGGAACGGTAGGCATCCTGTGTCCGGTAGATACGCCGCTGCTCGGTTTTCTGTCGCTCGTGATGCCGGCGGTAGGCACGGGGAACACGGTGATTGCGATTCCTTCGGAGAAATATCCTCTGATTACTGGCGATCTGTATCAGGTCTTCGAAACCAGCGACCTGCCCGGCGGCGTAGTGAATATCGTCACGGGGCGCGCCTCGGAGCTATTGAAGACGCTTGCGGAGCACGACGACCTTGACGCGATTTGGAGCTTCACGGATGACGCAAGCGCTGCAACGGCGAAAGAGCTATCGATTGGAAATCTGAAACAGGTGTTTGCCAACGAAGGCCGCGCGATTGACTGGTTCGATGCAAAGCAGGGCGAAGGCCGCTGGTTCCTTGACCACGCTGTGCAGGTGAAAAATATCTGGGTGCCCTACGGCGAGTGACCCGCACTATTGGCCGCCGGCATGGTCGTAGGAGTTCGCCGCGGGCGTCACTTGGTCCCGACGAGATTGAGGAATACTCCTCTGTGGTTGTACTTCAGGTCAGTCAAGTCGTCGGAGAAGTTGGTGAAGTTGTAGCCGACGCCAACCTTCAGGTCCTTGCCAAGGTGATGATAGATCGCGGTCAGCACCCCGCTGCGCCGTTGGTTGCCTTCCGGGAGGTTCAGCGTTCGCACCTCCGCCAGGCTCTCCCATTCCTTGAGGAACCGCCAGTCCAAACGGAGCACCTCAAGCTGAGCGGCGTTGTCGAAGAAATTCCTCTGCACGCGATCCAGGCTCGCCTGTCCCAGGCGGTAGGCGTACTTGCTACCGATGGACCAGTTGGCCGTGAGATCGTAAGTAAGATCGAGCGCCGCGATGTGGCTCTTCTGAAGGAACTCCGTCGCGATGTTCTGCAATCCCACCTGGCCCGTGGTCGGGAGGTTATAAAAGTACGTATACTTGACCAGCGCGTTCAGCCGGTCGTTCCTCACCGGACGGTACGCGTAGCCGACCACGGCCTCGGTGTAGCCGCCGGCATAAAACTCGCCGAGCGAGCTATCACTGACCGAGTGGTCCAGCTTGCCGATTAAGCGCCAGTCGGGCGTCAGTTGCAACTTGAAAGTGTTACGGAACAGCCATGCAGTCGTTTCGTTATGCGTCTGGTCGGGTTGTTCCGCGTTATCCCGGCGATACTCAATCGCGCTCGAGAACTGTATCTTATCCAGGCCGTAGCCCATGCGGATCCCCGCCGCTTTGCGATCGGTCCCGGCGCCGGTCTGCGAGTCGCGCAGCTTGCCGACCTCCGCGCTGCCGCCGAGAGTCCAGTGCTCTTTCGTCGTGAGGTTGACTCCGGTTGCGTGAGTGAGCCCGCTCAGGGACGCGCCATCCTGATAACGCTCCTCGAAGTAGACACTCGAGGAGTCGGAGAGCCGCGTCTTCGCGCCCGAGACCAAGTTGCCCCCGCTGCCACGAAGCAGCAGGCCATTGTCCATCCGCTCGTTCTCCAAAGAATAGTTCAGGTAAATACTGGTCCGCTCGGAATAGAGAAAGCTCGTGCCGACCTTTCCACCGGGTCCGAGGTTTCCGTCGGAGGCCTCACCGTCGATCTGGAAGCGCTTCGTCAGGCGATAGGAGCCGCCAGCGCCGATGCGATCATTGTCTTGCCGGCCGCCGCTTGCCGCGATCGTGCGCTGGACGAAGCTATAGGCGCTCCAGGCGGCGCTGGAATCGAACTTCACCTGTGCAACCGCGTCCGTGCGCTCGCCCTGCTCCTGCGTCAAGGGAACAACCGGCGAATGATCCTTGCGCAGGTCGTTGCGTACGCCGGTGCTCACGCTCCATCTTTCGGCCAACTTGTAGCCCACGTTCAATTCGATCGCCCGGGTTTCGAGCCCCTGGTCCTCGATTCTCTGATCGCCCTTGGCCACAAGACTCAAGCTGCTCGTCACCGGCATCCTGAACGTGCCGCCCAATTGCTGGGTGTCCTTAACCGTCGCCTGTCCCGGCGCCGAATAACCGGCATCGAGGTTCTGCTTATAGAAGGTGAAGCGACCGTCGTGGCCCTTGAAGAAATCGCCCAGCCCGACGCTCAGGTCGGCGCGATAGGCGCCCGCCTTCGCGCCGGTGAGGAACTGGTCGTCAGGGCCATGAAACCCGAATCCGCCATCATCGGACCGCAGCGCGGGGGAGAGGAGACCCTGGCTGCGCCCTGTTTGCAGCTTGAACCAGGAATTGGCGCTCTTGCGCAAGGTCATGTCTGCGGCGCCGAGGTTGCTGGCGGTGTCGCCCCCGTTGGAATTGGCCGTCAGGCCGAGCCGAACATAGTCGTTGAGCCAGTAATGGCCCTGACCGCCGACGGCGACTTCGTGCAGCTTGTCGAAACCTGGGGTGTACTCGTAACGCACCACCAGGTAGGCCTCGTCACCGCTCAAGCCGTTGCTGCGTACTAACAGGTTGTCGTTGGCGGTCGACGCGAGCGGCTGGGAAAGCAGCACCCGGCCCTGCAGGTAGTCGATGTCGTAATCCGCATTGGGCTGCAGGTTGACCACCCCCGTGACGATGCCCGAGACTTTGTCGCGGATCTCGATGCGCACCCGCTCCGAGCCCGTCAGGATGTCCTGGTGGTGCAAGAAGTAGAGCGATCCGCCCGTCCCGCGGAATTCCTCATAGCTCGGCATCGTTCCCGGTTGGGCGGAGAATCCATCCACCGTGATTCTTAGTTCGCCGAAGCTGGTCGTGAGTTCGGACCCGTAGTGCGCGTTGGCTCCGTACAGACCGCGGTCGACGTGGGCCAGCTCGTTATCCACATACCCGACCTTGAAATTGCCCCACATCCCGTAATTCTGGCCGTAGCTCGCTTTGGCGTAGAACTTGCCCAAGGTTGGAGCCATTTCTTCCACTACACCGTCGTCGCCGAACGACGGGTAATAATAGGCGGGATCGATGCGCCGGAATAACGAATCAGGTGACTTGTCCAGGAAGTTGCTGAACAGGTCCTTCACCGGGCCTTCGCGCGTATCTGCGCTTGCCGTCAAATGCCAGTTCTGACTCACCTTACCGTTCAAGTAAAACGCCAGCCGGCCATCCAGCGACGAATCGTAGGGCTGTACCGTATTCACGCCCTCCTGCAGCTTTGCCGGCCCGCTCACACTGTTCTTGGATACCGTCAAGTCGGCCATGCCGACGTAGAACAGGTCCCTGGTTTTGAACTCCAGGTCGCGAAGATACAGCGAGCCGTTGCCCGCATCGTCGAGGACCGCAACTTCGACGCTATGCGTGCCCGTCGGAAGGATCTCCTCCGCGGCGAAATTGCCCTGCGGGTCGACTGGAATTTGGCGGCCCGCTACCCAAACCGTGTGGCCAGCCGGTATGCCGCTGCCCCGCACCTTCACCGTGCCGCTGCCGAGCGGAATCTCCTGGCGCGCCAAGTCGTTCTCGCCGTAGGCGGCCAGCAGCTCGCGCGTGGACGCCCCGTCGGAGGTCGCGACGTCTCCAGGCGATGCCTCGCGGTACAGCCGCAGCGGCCGCGCGTCGGTTTCGTCGAAATTACCCTTCGGGTCATAGGCGCGCAACAGGTACTTGAGATCGCGTTTGGGGCCCGCGAGAATTTCTGTTGTCGGATGCCATTCCGCCAGACCCGTGTCGCCGACCGCGATGATCTGAAGCGGCGCGGCTCGCAGGGACTGCTGCTGGTCGAAGATACGGATTTCAGCACGCTTGATGAAGCTCGCATAGTTGGTGTACATCCGGAAATGTACAACCGAAGCGCCAAGAGCTGGGTCGCTCACCACCACGGCGGCTGGACTGGCCGCGACCCCGAGCCGCCGCCGGGACTCCAGATTGTCGAGGCGGACCTGGATATTGGCGTTGTCGAGCGCGACGTCAGTGCAGCGCTGAATGTCGGAAGAGCTGCGGCCTAGGTCGTCGACCGGCTTGCCGTCGACGGTGATGTGCATGGTGTTCAGCTCATACGGGCTCTTCGGATGAAGCTCCTGCGTCGCGCGCGTAATGTCCACGCCCTCGTAATTGTCCAATGGCAAGCGTTCGTCGTACACGACCTGCACACGCACGAACGACTCTTGGCCCTGGATAAAACCGGCGTTCACAACGTCGTCGGATTGCACGTAGCCGCGTCCCTCGTGCTCGGACCGAGCGCCCGACAACTCCGGGTCCTGCATGAGGACATCCCTAGCCCGGCGAGCCCGCGCTGCGGATAGACCGATGTCGTCGCCATACACAGACGCGGTGCGGCGGTCGAGTCGCTCGTTCTTCGTGTAACCGATAAACCGCAGTCGCGCGTTGGTCCGATCCGCGATGTCTGTAAGTGCGCGATGCAGATTCGCTGCGAAGCCGAGGGGGATAATCGGCTGGCCGTTCGCGAGCTCGATGATCGGGATACTGCCCCAAGGGGGATCGTAAACCCTGGTCACCGTTTCGTCGACTTCGTCCGGGCACAGTTGCGGCTCGTCCGGTAATCCTTGGAGAGGATCGTCGTACCAGAATTCCACCTCGATGCGACGATTCAACATGCGTCCCTGCGCACTTTCGTTCGGGGCAATCGGGTGAGAGGCCCCGCGGCCGTCGCTTGCGATCGCCGAAGCCGGCAATCCCAGGATTTCCTGCATGTCCAACGCGACGCGCTGCGCCCTGGCCTTGGACAAGGACACTTGGTTTCCATAAAGGCTCTCGTCGCGGCCGGTCAGTGGCGCGTTGTCCGTGAAGCCGATGAACCGGACCGTCAAACCCTGCTTATCCCGCAGGTTGTCGAGCGCCTGCTTGACCTGATTGGTGAAGGCGTCGGAAATGTGAACGGTCTCGTCCTCGTACCGCAGTGGCGCGACGAGGTTCCTGACGCGCGTCCGCGGCGTGTTGCCTTCCTTGTATCGCATTCTGCAAACGGTCTGGACCCGGCAGACCTTGATGCGCTTGGTTGCATCGGTCGGATTCGAGTCGTGCGACCATTCCCGAAAGGTCTGGTCGCTCGACAGATGCCGCTCGACCGGCTCGCCGGGCTTGGCGGTGTTGACCTGGCCGATGACCGCGGGGGCGGTCATCATCAGGAATCCGCCAATCAGCAGTAGATGACGCTGCTTGCACATGCCGTTCATCTGCTCCCCGGCACACGGGCGTCGGACCGTTTGACCGGGCCGCCACGGCGCCAGAAGACCTCGGGCTCAATGGTCAGCACATAGCTGTCTTTCTTCGGATCCCAGGCTTCGATCAGCTGCCGCTTAACCGCTTGCAGGCGCTGTTCGACCAGTGCCGCGTCCTCGGTATCGGCGACGTAGGACAGGCGCAGCACCGACGGCGCCTTGCGCAGCTCCCCGAGGAGTAGGTCGAGGCGTGGCCTCCACTGGACGCGGATTTCCGTCTTACCCGGCTCGAACACCTCATCCGACAGGTCGATGGCGACTACGCGGTGAATTGAAGCGCCGAAATCGAATTTCAGCGCCTTGCCGCGCGTGGCGCGCTTGACCTGCACCTGGTCGGTCGACAAACGGAAGCCGCTAGGGAGGGTCCGGTCGTCAAGCTTCAACACGAAATTGCTGCCGCGGCTCTCGTTCGGCGTGATCGCGCAGGTGATGTGGAACCGGCCGTACCGATCCGTCGTCGCTGCCAGGCCTGTTGCCGTCACGACCCGTACGCCGGCCAGGCCGTCTTCGCCGTCGTCCTGCACTCCGTTGCGATTGAGGTCGTTGAAAACCTTGCCAAATACGTCTGTGCAATCGAATGTCTGATCTGGGACGACACGAACCGTTGCGGTCGCCTCACCGGACAGGGGCTTGCCCGTAAGGCTATCCATGAGCTGCGCGCGGTTGACGAACTCGCCTTCGCCAACACCGGCGCCGACGGCAAGCAGCATCACGAGCGTGCGATGATCGGAGCTGCCGAAGCTTAGGCCATTCCACACGAGTTGGCTGGCGGTCACTGTGGGCTCTGTGGGCAGACCATCCAGGCGCGCGGATCCGGGGACGTAGCGGAAGCCTGCTGGATAGCGATCCACAATCTGCACACCTTGCAGGGATGCGCCTATCACGTTTCTGATGGTGATCGTATACGGGACGAGCTGCCCGCGAGTGACGTTCAGCAATGGCGTCGTTTTGGTGATCGAGAAGGCTCCTGCGAGCTGCGGGTCGAGCGGAATGTGGTTGTTGTAAATCTGGCTCGAGCCGGGCACCGAGCTGCTGTCCACGGTGAGATTCAGGTAGTACCGAGTTCCTGTGCTGCGCGCGGGCACGGAGGGTGGCGGCGCCAACTCCGACGCCTGTGCCTCGCAGTAAGGGATGGCGGGCAGTGCGTCCTGCGCGCTTCCCGGGCACGTGGGGACCGAAAACGGAGCGGTCGATGCACCTGAAGTCGGCGGGATAACCAGCGACTCCCCGGCCACATAGTTCGACGTTGGAGCAGTCACGGCGATGAGGTAGCTGCCGCCACTGGAACAGGCAGGATCCGAGAAATTGAGGTCGAAGCGGTAATAGCCGCCCGCTTGGGTGATCTGCCCCTGTTGAGCGGGGTCGTCGAAGCAGGTTGCCGGCAATGGCGTGCTGCTTCTGGCGCGCAGCATGTTCAGGGTCACGCCCGCAATCGGAGCGCGCGTCAACGAGTTGTACACCACGCCATTCGGCCCGATCGGCAGATTCAGATTCTGGAGGTTGCTGCCAGCGGGCACGGCGATGTCGGTGATCCGCTGCAGACTGTTGGTAAAGGCTGAGTCGGCTTTCCCGAGCTTGGCGGTATTCGGCCCCGCGCCGGGCGCGGTGAACCGCACCTCGTACCGGTCTGGCGTCCCGTCGGTCGGCGGTACGCTACCAAAGCGGTAAACGCCGTTGACATCCGTGAGCACCGACTGCAACTGGACCCCATTACGAAACAGCGCGACCGTCCAGCCCTGGAGCAGCGGCTCGCCGAGGTCAGCTATCTTGTTGAAGTTGGCGTCGAGCCACGCGGTGCCGTTCAAGGTGCCGACGCCGGGAACTCCTCCGATATCGACCGAGACGCTGGCGCTCGCGGTTTCTGGTGGGGTGTTCCATGTTACGACCGCGGTGTTCGTGAGCGTCGTGCCGGCGGGAAGTCCCGAAGCAATCTGCGCCCGGAAGCGCAAGTCGATCGATTGTCCGGGCTGCAACGGTCCGTTCACAGCAGAGTAGTTCGCGGTCAGCAGCGAACCCACAATGCTGATACCCGCTGTGGAGCCGTTCATCGTTGCTGGTGGAGGATTGACGAACGTGAGCCGCCCCGGGCCTGCTGTGCTCAGGTCGTCGGTGATTACGACGGGGGAGACCGGGCTCGTCGAGACACTGGTCACGTGTACCAGGTAGTCGAGCTGCCCGCCCGGCAGCGCAGCGCCGCCGCCCACGACGCTGACTTGTTTTGTGATGGTGAGCGGGTTGATCACCACGGTGACCGTGTGGGCATCCTGGAAATCGAGGACGCCCGGCGTGCCGTCAGTCAACGTGCGTGTGGATGCTTTGCGAGTCGAGACACTGGGGTCTCCATCGAACCACTGGATGGCGCCTGCTACGTTCGTGAGTGGCGTGCCCGCTTGGCTGTTAGCGTCAAGCTGGGTCCGGTAGGTAATGATCAGATGCTGATTCGCGCCAATCGTGCCGGCAGCGGTGAGCATGGTCAGCGTGAGCTCGCAGGTGGGCGCGCCGTTATAGTTGATCGAAAAGTCGGTGCCCGGAACCAGAGGCCCCTTGCCCGGAACCGGCGTGACCCCGTCCGCCTGGAAAACCTGCGCGCTGAGTATCTGGGGTGTCGAGGAACACATGCCGCCGGTGGGGGTGCTTTGGGGGAGTCGATCCAGGACCGTGACGTTCCACGCATCACTCGTCCCGTTATTCAGGATATTGAGGCCGAACTGCCCCGGCTGCCCCACGGCCATCGTCGCAGGCCCCGTCTTCGTGAACACGAGATTGGGAGCGGCGATGGTCATGGGCGGCGTCACGCCTTTCTCACCCGGCAGGGGTTCGTAGAAAATGCCGTTAATAAGTCGGCCGAACTGCCAATTAGCCGTGTTGAAAAACTGCTTCCCCGGCACGTTTGTCGGCGTGTCATTGAGTACCACTGTGATGTTGATGACAAACTGCTGCCCGGCCGGAATGATGGGAAAGCCGCTGAAAGTGAGCACACCGCCGACATTGGAGAACGTATGCGGAATCGGGGTGCCGTTATTGACCCAAGTAGCGGTGTGGCTCACGTAGGTCAGATCCGCCCCCGTTGCGTTGAGGTCGTCCGTGATCGTTATGTCGTGCAGGTCGTTCACCGACCCGCGGTTATTGATCACGATTCCCGTTAATGGATCGAACAGGACGGGGATGGTCAACTTGTACGTAAAGGGGACCCCGATGGCGGCCGTGGTCTGGCCCGCCGGATTCTGCTTGTCGATCTTCTCGACGGGAATGAAGAGATTCTGACAGTTGGGTTTGACCGTCGTGATGGAGCCGTTGACGAACCAGAGCGCATTCCCATGCACTTTATCGCAGGCGATGTTGCCGATGAAATCGACGTTGTCGAATATGACCAGCGCCCCGCTGAGGGTGCCGACGAAGCTGATGTTGGAGGTCAGTGGGTTGGACGCGGGGAAGTTCCGGATCGTGCAATTACCGTCGATATTGATCTGCGAGGGGGGAACCGGGTTGACAAAGCCGTCTACCACGCCGCTGAAATTGGCGACACAACCGCCTACGGACTGCGCCCGCGCCGGGACGGCGCTCAGCAGCAACAGTCCGAAGAGGAACAGCAGGATTCTCATCCAGCTGCCGCGCCGCTTCGCATTGTTCGTGTCGCTAGGAGTCATCAACGCCCTCGTCCCACTCCCCCCTATGCAAATTTCATCGGGAACGAGGCAGTCCGCGCGGACTGGATTCCGGCGGTCCCGCCGTCGTAGGGCCCCGGGGCCCGTTAGACCGGTGACTTTGCGTCGCCATCTTTCAATGGCTTTGCCTTTGTCAAAATCGCATCGAAACTTACTTGATCAGATTTGCCGCTTCTCCAAACCCCCTTGCGTCCGTGCCATTCCGCTTCGGCCCCGGCTTCACGCCGCCGGCAGGAAGTCGATCGGGTACACGATCGTCACGGCAGGCACACCATCCTTCGCGCCGAAATTAATCGCCCGGACACGGCTCACGACCTGCGTGGCGAGATCCGGTGCATCCATGTCACTCGACTGCAGCGCGCACATCGACACACTGCCGTCCGGCTCGATCGTCAGGCGCAGAACCATCTGGCCTTTCAGCGCTGGGTTATTGCGCAGCTCCCGGTTGTACAGCCGGTAGAACGAGGCCTTGTAGCGGTCGAACACGATCTGTATTTCTTCGTCGGTGCGGGCAGGACCTGGCCCGCTGCGTGCCTTCGGTCGGTCGGCGCCGGTGATCGGGCTGATCGGACTGACTGCGCGACCTACTCCCACACCACCATTCCCGCCTCCTCCGCCACGGCCAGAGCCAGTGCCGTGGCCCCCCACACCGCCGCCGCCGATGCCACCGCCTCCGCCTCCTCCGCCACCGCCTCCCACATTACGGCTCAGCGAAGCGACGTTGATGCCACCGCTCGATCCGGGCGCATTGCTCGTCAGCAGAGAGCGTGCCGACGGCCGGCCCACATCATCGGCGGCGAGGTGACGCGCATCGGCTCCGAGAGGCACCACTACGTTGTCCTGTGCCAGGCTCGCGATCTTGTCCTTGAATGCCAGGATGCCGGCATTTCCCACCTTCGCCTTTGAGTCCACTGGCATGCCCATCTCCGGACCCGGAGGGAGTTCCGCTTTGCCAGGCAGGTCTGGACCCGCCGGGGCGTTCGGTCTCGGTTTCGGCGCGGGTGCAGGCGCCCCTGCTAGGGACCCGGGTGCACTCGCCCCTCGCGGCATCGGACGCGAAGCTTCACGCGTTTTGACCGGGATCTCCGGGGGACGATAGAAGACGATGTCGAGTTCTTTGTTGGGGGGCACGTTGCGAAACAGCGCTTGCGCCGGTATGACCATCAGCAGGGCCAGCACGAAGACATGAATCGCCACGCTCTTCGCCATGCTGCGTGTCGTGGGAGCTCCGGATGTTTTGAAAATGTTCTTCACTTCCATGGTTGTCACCAAGCAACCACCTCAATTGGCCGCGACAAATTCGATCTTCAAGTCCTCAACGCCCGACTTCGCGAGGTCAATGATGCGTAGAATTCCCTCGTAGTTCATGCGATCGTCGACGGCCAGGAATAGCGCGCGCTGTTCCGCAGGTCGGCCGCGCAGAATCGACGCCACCCGCGCGGGCAATTCGGCTGCAGGGATCTTTTGATCGGCCAGGGTCACCTGGCAGTCCTTCGGGACCCCCTCCCCTGCCGGCGGCCCGAGCATGGGGCACCCCGCAGGCCCGATGCTGAGGATCAACTGGGATTCGGCAACCTGAGCCGACGTATCGGCGGAGGCTCGAGGGATATCGACGTCGTAGCCCTCCATCAGGAGTGGCACGACAACCATGAATATGATCAGCAGCACGAGCACCACGTCGACGAGCGGCGTGATGTTGATTTCGGACTGCAGACTGGAGGCGGAATCGTTGCTGTTGAACTGCATGCTGTCACTTTCCTTCCGCGCCGGCGCGCTTGGCGATCAGCCCCACGCCGCGAAAGCCGGCCTGCTCGATCGCGAGCATGGCCTCCCGGACTTCGCGGAAATTGAGCTTTGCATCGCCCCGGATCACCACCCTGGGGTTGGTCTCGGCGCCCACCGCCGCGCGGAGAGTTTCGTCGAAATGCTCGGGTTTGACGGGCTGGTCGTTGATCCACAGCCCGCCAGCCTCGTCTATCGAGACCAGGATTCGGCCTCTCTCGTCGCCCTGCGAGTTGGGTTTCGTGGTGTTCGGCAGGTTGACGTCGGGTCCCTTCCGCATCTGCGGCGCCATGACCATGAAGATGATCAGCAGCACCAGCACCACGTCGACGAGCGGCGTAATGTTGATGGCCGCTTGCATGTGGGTCGGTTCACCGAGTCGCATAGGCCGGACCTTCCTTCTTGACCGTTGTCGGTGCCTTGACTTCATCCATTTCTTCGACGTCAAGCCCCTTGAGCTCCGGTATTTTGAACAAGCGGTTCACGAGCTGGGACGAGGCACGATTCATCTCGACATGGAAAGTCTCAATCTTGCCCGTGAAGTGGTTAAACGCCACGACGGCCGGAATTGCGACAAATATACCGAGGGCCGTCGAGACCAGGGCCTCGGCGATGCCGCCCGAAACCACAGACATTCCTCCGGACCCCGTGGCGGCGATGCTTCGGAAGGCGTTAATGATTCCGACCACGGTGCCGAATAGTCCGACGAAGGGGGCAGTGGAGCCGATGGTGGCAAGCAACCCGAGACCCCGCTTCAACTGGATCAGCATCTCGGACATAGAGTCCCTGAGCCCACTCGTGACGAGCTCGAGCGAGGCGGACGGATCGCCTCCGCTCTGGCACACGCCGTCGTACTCGCTGATGCCGGCCGAGACCACCTGCGCCACGTAGGAATTCTGGTGTAGCTTTCCGGCCTCGATCAGATCCTTGACGTGTCCTCCGTGAAGGAACTTCTTGAACTCGGGCTTGAACTTTTCTGACTGGCGCGAGGCCAAAGAGAAACGGCGGTGCTTGTCTATGATCATCCCCACCGAAAAAACAGAAAGCAGGGCGAGGCAAACGATCACCGCGCCTCCGAATACGCCCACATGTCCTAACAGCTCACTCAAATTCATGGCTTTCTCCTTTGCGTTACATTAGCTTTCTCTGCCGCATTCCCATCCGTCGTGGCAACACCGGGGCGCGCCGCTTGCGATCTAATTTCGTAGTAAAGGAGCATTCGCATGAATACCTCCTTGTCTACAGGTCGCCTCGAGTCGTCGAGCAACGTCGAGACGCTGGGGCCATTGCCGAGTTCCGAGCTCTTCCAGGGAACGATGACTAGTGCTTTAGGCGCTTCCTGATTGCCCAAAATGGACATGCCCAGCGCCTTTCCTCCGGGGACGGACGTTACTTTCCCGTCTTCTTCCGGCTTTGGCTGCGCCTCTTCAGTTTGTTTCTTTTCGTCCTCCTTTTTCGCCTCTTCCTTTTTTGTATCTTCTTTCTTCGCCGGCGGCTTTTCGGTTTGTCCCTTTGCTGCTTCCGTCTTTGGCTGCGCTGCTTGTTGCGCGAGCACAGCCTCGGGCGCCAAGGCAAGAACCCCAAGCAGAATCCAGTGAACGCTAGTCTTGGTCATCGCTTCTCCGGTTTCTTTGCGCGGTTGCGAACGTCGGCAATCCACTTAACGACCTCGGGGTCGTCCGGAACGATCCGGCTGTACGCCTCGTAATGCTCCATTGCGCACGTGTAGTCCCCGAAATACAGGTCGCACAGAATCGCAAGGTTCCTGTGCGCATACTGGAAGTCGGCTGACTGTGCAAGGGCCGCCTCATAACTCGTGCGCGCCTTGGCAAACTGTCCCTTGCGCCGCTGCACCATGCCGAGTTCGTTGTAGGCGACAGCCTGTTTTGGATCCGATTCCAGGGCCTTGTTCAGGCTGGCCTCGGCGCGGTCCAGGTCGCCGGTGCGCGCGTAGGCCATGCCGAGAGCGATGTGCGCTACCGCCAGGGCAGGCATCTTCTCGATCATTTTGAGCAGCAAGGCAATGCCTGGTTCGTAGCGCTCCTCCTTCAACATGCCCACGGCCGACTGGTAGTCGGCGCGCATTTGATCCGTGACCGCCGTGCTTTGGGCGACCGCCGCGCCTTGGGCGACCGCGTTCTTGGGTGATCCTGATCCCGGGTCGATGGCGTCGAGTAAGCCGCCGCTCGTCTCGCGTTTCGCGTAGCGGCCCGGCATCAGCTCGACGAGCCTGCTGAGACTTTTCTCGGTCCACGAGTTGAAGACGCCGCTGTGCAACAATTCCATATTCTTCTCGTGTACCTTGATCGCTTTTTCTTCGAACGGAAACGCAGCCTCATCGAGCTTGTTCTTGAACTCCTCGAGATCCTCTGGTTTCAAGTCGTCCGGCCGCTCCGACTCGAGCAGTGAGCGACTGAAATTGGAGTAGGTCTCGGCCATGTAATACGTCGCTGCCGCCGTCACGTCGTCGATTCCGTAATCCACCAGCCGGCCCAGAGCTCCGATCGTGGCATCCATGCGCTGCTTCTTATCCTGCAGGCTCTTCTCGAAGGGTTGGCGCAGCTTGACGACGATGAAATTCCCATACAGCTGCTCTGCGAGGACGAGGGCCGAACGTGCCGCAAGCGTCCGGGTCCGGCCGGTCCTTTCCGATCCGGCGCCCGCGTCGGCACTTACGATTGCTTCCAGCTGCTGGTGATAGAGCGTCTCGTCGTGTGCGGCCTTGTATATCTCGGCGATCTTGAACCGGGTCTCGATGGCCGTCTCTACCGGTCTGGGAAACGCTTTAACGTACCGGTTGTATGCGTCCAGGGCGCGATCCCGGGAATTGGACTGCGCGTAGAGGTCTCCGGCATCGAGCAGCGCCTCGCTGCGTAACGCCGGATCGTCGGACTGAGATGCAATGCGGTCGTATTCGCTGGCAGCGTGCGATAACTCGCCGCTCTGCCGGTAGGCGTAAGCGATCTGTTTGGTGGCCTCGAGCTGCAGTTTGTTCTGCGGGAAGGTAGTGCGAAACGCTTCAAGCACGTCCACCGCCGCCTTCCAGTCCTGCTGCCGGATGA
>Ga0126369_10000085_pt1 | contig 54684 bp, 67 predicted proteins | sample PanSoiMetaPlot_1_FD_109646 | JGI IMG/M metagenome (GOLD analysis project Ga0126369, IMG submission 109646) | Tropical forest soil microbial communities from Panama - MetaG Plot_1 | ecosystem: Environmental > Terrestrial > Soil > Tropical forest > Bulk soil | place: Panama | collected 2016-02-17
GGCCATCAGGAGATGAAACGGACCTGCCTGTGGCTGAAGAATCTCCCCTATTTACAGCCGACCTGCCTGGTCTGGCCACGGGAGCAAAAGGTATGGCACAACACGAAGGGGGAACGACGCCGAGGGCAGGACCGCAGTCGGAGCTATCCAGGAATCGCCCTGGCCATGAGTACCCAATGGGGGTAACGACCATACACCCGGGCGGGGCTTGTCTCCCCGCTCAGGGAAGGAGTGAGACGGTGGCACCCTATGTCCCTTACGGCGATGACCTGCTGGCCCTGCTCTGGGAGGCAGACCAGTTGTGCGCGATCTGTGAAGAAAGGTTATGGACCCAGTGTGGGCGCTGGCACCGGGCGCTGCTGTGTCCTGACTGTGCCGATGATGAACCTGAACCGGAGGAGGCATAAACCATGACCACCCGTCGTGCTTTTTTAGCCGCCACGCTGGCGTCCCCGATACTGACGCTCACGCTGCCCGCAGGGGCAGTCTCGCGGCCGCCTCTAGGCGGCGGAGAGGCCGAGATGCTCGGCTCCGTAGCGGCGGAGCTAGGAGCCCTAGACGGCGTGGTTGCCGTGCTGGAGCTGTCCGAAGAGAGCCGCGCGGCGCTGTCCCCGGACCAGGCAGAGGCCCTCAGTGAGGCGCTCTTGTATGCCCTCAAATATGATCAGACCATTAGTTGGCAGGCAGCAGCCTGTGTGGCTGCCGTGCCGTTTTCTGCCGCACTCGTAGGCGCCCGGCTGGCGGGATTACTCGACCTCTTGCACGCGCGCCTTGAGAGCCGGGCGCGCACGCTCCATATCTAGCCAGAAAGGAGACGCTGTGGACACACCAGGAGCTCCGAGTTTACTCTTGGCACTGCTCGGGCACTCGCCCGAAGCGTTTGCGGCTGTAGACGGTGAGGCCCAGCAGTTGCTGCTTGCCCTCCTCTATGATCTGTGGAATCGCGATGAGGAGGTAGAGGCGTTGTGGCTGGACGTGCTCCAAAGTACGCAGCCCCAAGACGCCCTGCAGCAGATTTGGGCGCGCTTGCAGACTCAGATCCGGGCCGCCGCGGCGCGTTTGGAGGGGAAAAGGCCATGATCGAACAGCACTTTTATTGGCAGTTGTTCTCCATATACCTCGCCTTACTCGGGGTGCCAGTGCTGCTGGTGCTGCCGGTGGTGGGCCTCGCGTTGCTGGGTCGCGGGGCCTGCGGGGCCTGCGGGGCCTGGGCTAGGAGGCAGAAGCCATGACGTGGGAAGAGCGCTTAGCCCAGGAAGGCTATGTGATCCGTGAGCGGTTCGCCAGCCGTGCCCCGAGTCCGGCCCTCCGCCCAAAGGATGCTGAGGCCGCCGAGACCATGCCCGAAGGCACGCTGCTGGCGGAGGTCCGGGCCCTGGCCAAACGCTACGGCTGGAACGGTGTGTATCATACGCATGATAGCCGCAAGTCAGAGCCGGGATTCCCGGATATTGTGATTTGCAATGGCCATTCATTGCTACTAAAAGAGCTAAAGACAAATACTGGCAAGCTCACGATGGACCAGCAGCGCTGGCTGTCCCTGCTGCAGCACTGTAACACGATTGAGGCAGGCGTGTGGCGTCCCCGCGACCTCGCCCAGATCGAGCAACGCCTGCGGAAAGGACGCTAATGCCCCGCTATCTTGATGAACCCTTCGCCTTAGAGCTGGCGCAATTGGAGCAGGCGAGGAAGCTACTCAGAGAGTTAGCCGCACGGCCCGGACCGTTGCCGCCGTACTGGCGTAGCCGCTGCGCCCGCCTGGCGCTGACGCTGACGTCCCTGCGCCGGGATCTGGCCCGGCATGCCCGGCACAGGGAAGGCACTGGGGAGGGCTCCACTTAGGGCTAAGCGCCATCCAGCGTGACTTTGCGCACGAGTTTGCGTGACGCTGGATGGGCTTTGAGCTTTTCCAAAAGCCACTCCGGGATCAGTTCCTGTAACTCTTTACGTTCGGCGTGGGTCACTTCACGGAGGGCTTCCCGCATCACCGGCGGGATAGGAATTTGTAACATATACCCCCATGTTTTACGCTTGGTTGCCATTCTTGACCTTCCTTCCAATCTGGTTTACAACGCCCGGCATGTCCCGCTGGTTCCTGTGGGTCTCCAGGATGCCTCACCTGAAGAAGCATACAAAATTAGCTTTATTTTTACAAATATCATATCATTAATATTGGCATTGTCAATAATGCTCTCGTGTCATCCTCTCACCTGCGAAGGACACCTCATGAGTGAGCCCCACGAACCAGACGAACCTGTCTCAACCCCTGTTCCGCTCGCCGTCCCTGACGTGAACGCCCCCATGGTCGACTGGGCGCAGTACTATGCCAGCCTGGGGTGGCCGGTGTTTCCATGCCGTGGCAAAGCGCCGCTCACGGAGCACGGCTTCCGCGACGCCACCACAGATCCCTTTCAGATTGCCACGTGGTGGGAACAGCAGTTTCCAGGGGCGAATATCGGCATCCCGTGCGGCCAGGACTTCTGGGCGCTCGATGTCGACCCCAGGCTGGGCGGTGACAACAGCCTGTTTCAGTTGGAGCGCCAGCATGGCCTGTTGCCACATACGTTGCTGTCACATACGGGAGGAGGAGGGAATCACTATCTTTGGAAACTGCCAGACGGGCGAGTAGTCATCAATAAGGCAAAAATAGGCGATGGCCTCGACGTCCAGGGGTCTGGCTCCTATATCATCGTGCCACCCTCCATCCACCCGGAGACGGGAACGGCCTATTGCTGGGACCTGATGGACGGACCAGACGACATCATGCCGCAGGACGCGCCAGAGTGGTTACTGGCTCTGGTCACGACGGTACAGACTACGACCCCATCGGCTACCCAGTCCGCTACCTCACCTTCCCCATTACCGCCCGTGAATGCGCCTATCTTGCAGGGCAAGCGCAATGACACCCTGTATACCTATGGCACAGGCTTTGCGCGGGCTGGTGCGTCCTATGAGATGATTCTGGCCGCACTCACCGAAGCCAATAAGCGCTGCCACCCACCCCTGGACGGCGCCGAAGTGGCACGCACCGCACGCAGCGCCAGCGCATCACGACGTGCGATGTTGCTGGTGTCACCACCAGGAGTGCCAGCAAGCAGTAACGGCACAGGACCAAGCCAGGGGGCGTCACAGTGGGGCACGCTGCCCGCCTCCGCCTATACGCCTATGACCTTTACGGATGCTGCAGAGATTTGGGACAAGCCATATAACCCGCCGCAGTGGTTAGTTGATGGCCTCATTCCTGAAGGGCTTACGTATCTTGTCGGTTCACAAAAATCAGGCAAGACGTATCTCAGTTACAGTCTGGCATTAACCCTTGCGACCTCGCTTGTGACGCATCAGCGCTGGCTGGACTTTTATGCCCTCGAGATGGATGGACCGGTCGTCTTTCTTGCCCTTGAAGACACGGAGCAACAATTCTGGTACCGCATTCATCAGCTCATGCCCTTTCTGCAAACCTTTCCAAAAGATCGCCTCTTTTTCCGCTATGATCCGAGCGCCCCCAGTCTTGGCGAAGGCTTAGCTGACCATCTCTATCACGATATCGTGAAAGTCTATCAGCCTGCTCTGTTGGTGATTGATCCTATATCCTACGTCTCCGGTGTGAGCCAGAACAAGAAATACACCCTCGATATGTTTACGGAATTTCGCCGGGCTATGCTGCCAGTTCGGGCCATGGCAGCAGAGGAGCATTTTGCCCTGCTCGGTTCTGAGCATCGCCGCAAACAGAGTGCCGACGATGTCGATATTTTCGAAACCCAGCAAGGGACCAATGCCAAAGGGGCTATCGCCGATGCCACGCTGGTGATTGTGCGAGAACGCGACGATATCACGCTGAGAGCACGGTTGCGTAATGGCGGAGAACAAACCATCACCATCACCTTTAGTTTTGATGAACGTCAGCGGGCGACTCTGGCCTATAAAGGGGCGCATGACGGCAATCTGGACCCACGCAATCATAGTGAATTAACCATGAAAGCTCGGGAAATCTTGGCGGCGATGAAAGTACCTATGTCCGTTGCGGAATTATTGGCTGCTACTGGCATTCCTGATAGTCGGCAAGCACGCCAGGCGATGTTTCAGGTGATGTACCGGGCCTGCCGGGAAGGCGTGGCGCAAAGAACTAACCGTGGCATGTACGTCTGGACCGGTGGAAATTGATGGAGACGTGTTGACAAAAAAAACAGTGTTGACAAGAAAAACAGTGTTGACAGTGTTGACATTTTTTAGTACAAAGAGACTAGAAAAAAGTAAAATAGTAATATGCCGGAAATGTCAACACTGTCAACGCTGTATACACATCTATAAAATAGCGTGTTGACAGGGTTTTTATTCATTTTTTCAATTACTTAAGGCCAATGTCAACGCTGTAAACAGGTGGTCTTATGCGCGCGTGAAGACGTCTTCACATGTGAAGACTTATATATATAAGACGGGAGAAGAGGATGAATCGGCGACACAATGAAAAAATTAAAGTAAAGGATAAATAAATGTACTTATCACAGTGGGGAGAACCACCGACTATCAACTGGGATATCGCCAAGGGCACACCGCCCCCAGGGCAACAGTCCTTGCTGTAAGGCACGACAACAAAATCCTTGCATCCCAGTATTGAGGATATTACAATCATTGTCGATATTGCTGGCCCACCGTGGGCCGCAAGCATCGCCAAACCGACGAACCGACGAACCGCGTTCACCGAAAGGACATTCCCATGGTACAGTTTGTCTACAACCCGCCTTCTTTCAACGACGTCTCCAGTCTCACGCCGGGCTGGCATCCGGCCTTCCTCCTCGACATTGAAGACATCGAAACGCCGCTCCATTTCAAGTCGCACGAGAAGTATCCACGCTCGCGCCGCTGGCGTCTGGCGGTCTGGGAAACCGACCTCTTGATTGACCAGCAAGTGACGCCCGAACGCCAGAGCGCCCTGAGTTCAAGTGCGTTTGCACCGGCGTACACCCGCACCGATGGCCAGCACGTCCAGGCCGCCAAGGCCTACAAATGGACCGAGGCGTTACTGGGGCGCCAAATCGTGCCTGGAGAAGTGATCGACCTCTCAGCCCTCATGCCGCTGGCGTGTCGCGTCGAGGTCGAGCGCAAAAACGAATACGCCAATATTACGGCCATCTCCCGCTATCCTGAACTGGCGTCGAAGCTGACACCCGGCCTGCGGCAATACCTGGCCGAGTTCCTCGGAACGTTTAGCGACCAGACGAACCAAGCACCGCGCTATCAGAGCCCTCCTGTAGCCCAGGCAGCGACACCGACAGCGCCGCCGCCGGTCCAGCCCGGCCTGCAAAGCTGGGGCACGCCCGGCCCCCGGACCACGCCTGCCCCGGCATCACCCGCAGCACCTGCTGGGCCGAACACGCCACGCTGGTAGGAAGGAGACCACGATGGCCAGAGATATGGAACAAGATTTCTACGTCGTGCAGGTGCCCCGTACTGATCCAGAATGGGCCGCCATGTGGCAAAAAATTCCGCGTTACCTCGATGGAATGAGCTTCGAGTATCGTGGGACGTTCCAGCGTACCGATGGCTCCTATGCTCATGACTTTGAGACGGCGAGCACACACAGTTGGGGCTCATACGTGGTTCCAGCTTCAGCGTCCTGGCAGCCAGGGATCAGCCAGCGCTTGACGGAGGAGGTATCTCCTAGCGCAGAGTTAGAGCCAGAGTTGGAGGCAGAGTTTGTGGAGCTGATGACGGCATCCTGGCCAGATGTGCTAGAGGTTTTGGCGTGTAAGGGGCACAAACCGGCGGAACGCGGACACTATCTATGTGAGACCTGCTTGGATGCGATGACTGATGACGTCGTCATGGTGGCAGGGCGGCAGCAGGCGCAGTGCGCGGTGTGTCGGCGTGCGGGGACCGGAGGGCAAATATGAACGAGATCGAGTCCAAAAATCCGTGCCCCTTGAAGGTGGGCGACACCTTTACCATGGCAGGCAGCTATCAGCGGCGGAGCTGGTGGCAATGGCTGACCCGCCAGCCGCAGCGGCTTGTGGTCTATCAGGTGAGGGGGGCAGTGGGGCATGATCCATCGCCGAGTGCTCCGAGCCCCCCCCGCTGTGAGAGACCAGGAGGAGGATGACTCATTGCGCGTCCGCCTGTCTACGGAACCCGATGGCTCGATTTGTCTCGAGTCAGGCTATGACCAGGTCTTTGTGCAGCAACTGAAGCTGGCGCTTCCCCTCGGGGGGCGTCAGTGGGTCCCAGAGAGGCGGCGCTGGCTGGTTTCGGCGCTGTATGCGCCTGAACTGCTGGCCTTCCTAGCGTCGTGGGGGGCACGGGTGCAGGACGACCGCGACAGCGGCACCCCCGTGGCGGTGCCGCCGGCCATGCCGGAGGAGCTCAGGCTCGCCTTCGACGCCCTGTTCCTGAGTTACACCGCGCCCCTGTGTGTGGCGGAGGCGAGTTATAAAGCTCTGGCGAAATACTGGCACCCCGACAAAGGGGGCACCGCAGAGGATTTTCACGGCATAGGTGATGCGATTGGCGTGATACGCCGTTATCTTGATGGGAGTCACGATGACACAGCCGACCCTCAACCGTAAAAAGATGCTGTCAGCCTGGGACGATGCCCGGCAAGCCCGCTACCGGGCGGCGCATCCGGAGGAGACCCTGACCTTGACGTTTCTCCTTGATGCCTCGCCGTCCATGCAGGGCCAGCCTGCCTGCGACCTGCGTCGGAGCTTTAACCTGTATATGTGCTGGTTGCAGCGGCAGGCGCCCCCCCTATCGATGGCTGCCGTGCGCTGCTTTTCTTCGTACCTGGACCCGTACAGCGCCGTGCCCCTTGGCCAGCTAACGCCCTTGGATGAACGCACCTACGATCCCTCGAGTGGCGATGGCACAGCGCTCTACCGTGCCATCGGCGAGACCTGTAGCGCCATCGCCACCGGTCGCAGTCGTGGGCAGCAGGTCCTGGTGGTTTTTACGGATGGTCTCGACAACAGCAGTCCATGCTATGGTTGGAGTCTGGAGAACACCCGTGACGTGTTGAGCGGGCTCCTCAGGAGAGAGGGCTGGCTGGCCGTTTTCCTGGGAGCCTTTCCGCAGGCCTTAGAGATGGGGCTCCGTCTGGGATTCCACGAGGGCAACTGTCTCCTGTTATCCACCGACCAGATTCCCGAGGCGTTTCGCCGCTTAACGGCAGCGACGGAGCGCTATATAGCGGCAGGGCCACATCAGCGCAAGCTGCTGGCACAGACGGGGGTGTTTTGATGCGACGCCTTGACACGGAAGCCCGGCAACGTCTGCTCACAGCGTCTGCCACGCTCGAATATTGCGAGAGCCTGAGTAATCAGGGGCTCGCCGAACTCCTCTATGACAGCATCGTCGTCGAGTTGCCGGTACTCACCGCGGAGTTTGCGCTCCTCTCGACGATTGTGGATCGGCTGCGGGAAAGCCCCTGATGCTGAGGTGGCTTTTCGCCGCGTGCAGTCTCTGCGTCATCGCGATGGCATGCTGGCGTATACAGGGCCGCACCACGGACCACGCCACCGCGCTGCCCCAGTCAGGGGAATACTGGTGTCTCAAGGTCTTGTGGGGGGCAGACGACCCGTTTACCCCGGCGCACCTCTATAGCCCCGTCCGTATCGTGGAAGTCAAAGAGGGGTGGGTCCGGTCGCGAGATGTGCTCGGGATGGAAGACCGCATGCCCATCACGGATTTAACGGACGTCCGAGCCCGCTGTCTTGTCCAAAACGCCGTACGGCAACCCCGCGTGCGCTGAGAACGGCACGCACCCACGAGGAGAGCCATGCCCATGCACGCGATGGTGTGCGGTGGTGCCGGCCTGCCCCCGTCACCGGCGGCGCTCGCCTGGCTGCATGGGCACGTACGGGCTTTCGCCCTGCGCCGGCTTATTCTCGGTGGAGCAGTCCGCTGTAATAGCACGGTTGAGGCGTGGGCCAACGACGCAGGGATCCCTACGGAGCCTATCCCTACGGACTGGCACCAAGGGCGGGCGCAGGGAGCAATCCGTGCCGCCCAGTACCTGCGACTGCTGCACCGCTATATGCGTGGTCACCTCTGCCTGCTCGCCCTCCCAGGTGGGGAGGGGACCGCCTACGTGGTGGCTCAGGCCGAGCGTCTGGGCCTCCCGGTGTATGTCTATACAGAAAGGAATGCTATGTCTCAGATGACAGAGGGCGAAAGCCCGATCCCGATGCTCGAGGATGACATTGCCGAGGTGCCCGTCCCTGCAACCCTCGCCAAAACGCTCCAGGATGCCCCAGGACAGGCGATCCCGCCGCCGCCCTGGGGGGAACACGAGGCACTCCTGCAGGGCTTCCTGAGCCATTTACTGGGCAGATTGAATACGGAGGTCCTGAGCAATTCCAGAGATGTGTTAAAAACCCTCGACGCGATCCTGGTGAGCATGCAAGGCTGGATGACAGCACGGGAGCAGAGTCCGGTGCAGATCGTCGAAGGCGTGGCGAAGGTGCTCAGCACGACCGGGCTCCAGCTCCGTCAGGACCCGTATACCGCGACCGTCAAAGCGATGAGCCCGGAAGGATACGCCGTGGAAATCTTTATCGCGAAACAGGACACCGGCGACCTCATTACGTCGCTGACCCTGCTGATGGAGTGGTTGGTAAAATCAGCCTACAAGCCGCTCTAGGACCCTAGGACCCTAGGACCCTAGGACCCTAGGACCCTAGGACCCTAGGACCCTAGGACCCTAGGACGTGTCGACAGACGCACCCAGGGGGGATCGTGGCTCCTAGACGTTTCTCTCGACGAAAAACGAGGCATTTTTGAGAGGGGTCTTGCATGCAACCGATTGCGCTAGAATTTTCGGAAGGGCACTATGTCCATCGCCAGATCCGTCGTGAGGGCATGCTGGCCATCTATGAACAGCGTCACAAAGATGCAGATGTCAGGCGGTATGAAGTGGTCCGCCTGCATATCCAACGCGCGCGAACGTGGCCCAATGGCCAGACAACGCCCGAGCAAGAGGTGTATCCGTCGCCGTCTGCATGGGGGAGCGCTGGCTGGACCTGCTTCACGCTGCTCGAAGCCGAGGCCCTGTTCGCCGACCTCCAGAAGGAGACTCCCGCATGACCCGGTCTGCGCCCCACCCGCGCGCCTCCCCCCGCGCGCGCCACCTCCCCCCGGTCGCCCGTCCGGCGCCGGTCCCGCCAGCGCCCTGGCACCAAGAGCGCCAACCCTGCACCTGCTCCGCCCGCCAGCGCTCCGCTGCCCCCTGTCGTGCCTGCGTGAGTTGGGATCGTGGGCAGGTGCTCCTGCTGGACGGTGGGAGTATGACCACAACACAGTGGGCGATGCTCCACGCATGCACCGCGGAGGTGACGCCACCCCCTGACGGCTCTGGCTGCGCTGGCAGCTCAGAGGACTCTACGTGATCCAGGTCCTGCTGGCTGGCACGCTGCTGGCACGCTGGCTGGCACGCTGCTGGTCAGCACCACACCGGGGCGTTAATCCCCCCCCTCGCGATGCCGCACCTTGCCGGCGGTGATACGGTACAGGGCCTGCACGTCGCTGTCCTGGAGATACTGCGTGTAGAGGCGCACGTCATCCACCTTGCCGCTGCCGTTGACCACATGGGCGGGCTTATTCCAGCGGCCCGCCTCAAAGGGCGTGGTCTGGGTCGCCGTGGGCACGCTAAAGGTACTGGTCGAGGTCTGGAGCTGGCCATTCACCCAGATTTTGGCCTGACCGGGGGTGTTGCCATCTGCCCCCACCGCGATGTGCATCCAATTCCCGATATACGGAGCCAGATTGAAGTAGATCGAGCCGCCGCCCGTGTGCGTGCTATCATCCCACGCGCCATACTGCCAGTAGAGGTAGCCATCACTGCAGGGGGCACAGACGCCGAACAGATTGGGCGTCGGGCTCGCGGTACCCAGGCTCATGGCGCCCCCCGTCTGCACCAGGCTCCAGAACACGAGGGTCACTGGTTGGTTGGCGGGCCAGGCAAAGGGCGTCGCCGCGCTCGTTTCGACATGCTCACCGCTCCCGCTGAGCGCCAGCCCTTGGGGACCGACACGTGCCCCGACATGGCCAGGGAGTGGGGAACCCGTGAGTGTGCCCGGATGACCATTCGCGGTACTATCCGCCGCCACCGTGCCACTGGCTTCATCCAGTTTCCAGTACAGATAGAGCCCTACTGGGAGGATGTTGATGGGCTGGCCGCCCATCTCCCAGGCGCCCAGGTCAGGACTGGTCCCGGCGGGTTGGGGCCGTGTCTGCCCACTAAAATCGGTCCCTACGACCGACGTCAAATCCACCCCCTTGCCCAGGGCGGGAGAGGTATTTTGCAATTGGAACGAGGCGGCGGTAATGCCCGCCGCCGCTAAATCACTATCTGGAATCGTGGTGCCTGGACCCGTGGCAACAAACTGTGGGTCACTATAGACGATACAGCCCCCGGCACTGCACAGGTTCGTGTCGATGGTATCCCCACTTTGTCCCGTCCCCATCGTGATCACATCCGACACGGAGCCATTGGAGAGATTATTCCAGCAGAGATTGTTGCGGATGGTATTGCCACTGCCGCCAGAGAGGAGCGCAATACACTGCTCGTTATTGCCACGGGTCCGCACGATGGTATTGTGATAAATAAAATTATTGGACACCGCGGCGCCGCTACAGGAAATCGCCACGACGCCCCCTTTATGTTGGTCCATGGCCAGCCCGGTCCGGGCGACGATATTGTTGTAAAAAGAGTTGTTGCTCCCCCCGCAGGAGAACAGGACGGCGCCTTGTGTATCATGTAAGTAGTTATTGCGGATGGTGTTGCTGTTGAAGGCGCCATGGTCGGAGTACATGTGCATCGCAAAGCCCGGCACCCGCGCCACTTCGTTATTCTCGATGACGGAATAGCCGCCGGAGAGATACATGCCATAGGTTGCCGTGGCGCCGGACGTCCAATCGGCTCCGAGATCATGGATATAGTTATTGCGAATCGTCGTGTTCTGCTGGTTATAGCCCTGGCCGAGTCCCAGGGTGAACGTCGTAATATCGGCCCCCTGGCCCTTGCCGCCCGAAATATCCAGATCGAGATAGCTGATACCATTCGGGCCATCATATTGCAGCGCATGCCCCACACTCCATTCACTCCCGCCCACGACGCCAAAGGCCTGCCCATATTGATTGCTCGGCAGCAGGAGGGTCAGGCCCTGGAAGGTCAGATAGTTGGCTGGACGCCCGGTGTCCCCCGTGTTTTGGGTCGCGGGGCGCGTCCCGGCATGAATGAGGTTGCCCCCACAGCCACTCCAGGTCGCATTATCGACACTGCTCCAGCCCACCACCGCGGCGCCTTTGGTGGCCGCCTTGATCACGGTTGGATGCGTGGCATCGAGGCCATCCGGGATACTATCCCCCGGAAGACATTCGTTATACGAGCCATTCAGGAGCACGAGCGTATCCCCCTGACCGAGGCACCCCACCCCTTTCACGAGACCGCTCACCGGCGTGCCGCTACTGGTCGCGCCGTTGCAGGGATTGGCGCTGGGAGCATTCGGGGAGGCGTAATAGATCTGCCCTCCCCACCCGGGTGTCTGGAGCAGGACAAGCAGCCCAACTACGAGCAGGAGGCGTCGCATACATGTGCCCTTTCGTGTTTCGTTACTGGAGGATGGCCTCGAAATTCCCAATCACTACCTTGGCCGTGCCGCCCGCCGTGGCAATATTAAAGTCCAGCGAGCAGGGCGCCGTCGGACAGTTCGCGCCGGCGCTGCCGGGCGTCACCGGTTGCAGGATCGGTTGCCCAGTCAGGGTACAGGTCGCAAAGCTCCCATTGCCGCAGGTGCACGGCCCCGTCACCACTGACGTGGCGCTCTGGCCAGTGAGGATGGGCTGAATGGTCAGCGGCGTCGCGCCCTGCACGTCGACTTTACAGGCCAGGGCGAGGATTTTGAGCGGCCGGCGATACATATTGGTCCAGACGGTCGGCGAATCGTTGCCATCCAGGAGGGGCGGCGACGACGACTCGGGATCGCCCACGAACAGCGAGAAGGGGCGCAGCTTCAAGTAGTCTTCGGGCGTCCCGTCCCACAACTTCCATTTGGTCGCAGTGGCGTCATACCACACCGTCTTACAGAGCTTCGGCGCAATGGTCACATCATCCGTGAGATCGAATTGATTGGCTGCCGCCGAGCCGCTATCCAGTGTCCCCAGGACGACGGGAGAGGTAGGACCCACGTTGCACATATTTTTGATCGTGCCATCCGAGAGCCCGCCGGAGGCCAACCCGGTAATGCGGCAACTGGTGACCCCACAGGTAATCCCCAGAATCGTGACCGCCCCAAAGGCGGGGGGACCCGTCGGGTTCCAGTCGTTCGTGGTCGCGCTGGAGAGGGTGACGGCGAGACGACCGGGGAAGGCGAACTGGCCGCTCGCCTTGACGACGGTCGGGTTGGGATAGGAGCTCCCGAGATCCCCTCCCGCCGCGCCGCTCGGCGGCCCCCCCGAGCCCGTGGGAATGTCGGCCAATTGGAGGTTCCGACAGGTCCAGGCCGCCGGACCGCCCGACACCGGGCCAGCCATGACACAGTTGGCATTCACGTTGGCTTTGCTCACGGCAAACACGCCGCTGGTCGTAATCGCCGTCGTCGGTGATACGGTGAACTCATTGATGGGCATGGTCACCTGGAGGCTGGTCACGGTGCCGGAGCCGGCGCCGGGCGGAGCGGAGTACTGCGTATTCCAGAAGTCCACCATCGAGGTCTGGCCATTGGTGGTGCTGTCGTCGGTGAGCGTGCCGACGACAAAGCCCGGTGACGGCACGGTGTCGGTCTGATGGCAGCGCCCCCCGATCCCGACCACGACCGCACTGCCGCCTTTGCCGGTCGTCGTCGAGTCAAACACGCACGGCGCCTCGCCACTCAGGACATAGACGGCGCTCAAGGCCGTGCCAGCATTGGCATTGACGACGAACAGGGGGATGTTGGTATCGCTGGACGTGGCCACCACCAGCTTGGCGCGGCCCCCAGCGCCACCAGGCTGCTTTTTTGCCAGGAAATTCAACGCGGTCCCTGTGGTCGTGTCATTGGGCAACGAGCTAAAGGACGTATTACTTTTCTGGGCCGAGCAGACGGGTGCCAGACCCAGCATGGCCAGAAGCAGCGACAAGCATACCCATCGTGGGATAGACATACGCATCTCCTAATGGAAGAAAGGAAAGAATTGCCCATGGGCTGACAGCGCCACGGGCGCTGCCCCCAGCGCCGGCACGGGCGGGAGCAGGTCGGGGACCCCGCGTATCTCTTGCGCGTAGAGGCCTGCCACATCGGCGTCGGTGAGCAAGCGGCCAAACACCATGTAGCTATCGCCGCTGCCAATCTGGATATTGCCCCCATCGCTGCGGGCGCCCAGACTCCAGGCTTGATTGGGCATGGTCCCGAGCGTGTCATTTTGGATCGGCGTCAACGCGGCCGGCACGCCATTCAACCAGATATGCATATCCGCCAGATTTTGTGTGCCGCCGTACGTGACGCAGAGGTGATACCACGTCTGCAAGGCCAGCGTGGCACTGGTGCGCGTCGTGATCGCCAGATTGGCGCTATCGCGCACGTCAAATTCAAGCACCTGACTGGTAATCATGTGCACGGTCACCCCCTTATCGACGCTGCCCCCATCCGTGATCACGGTATCCCAGCCGGATTGGCCCGTCGCAAACAGCGTCCACAGGCACAGGCCCACGGGCAGGGTGCCGGTGGTATACCCCGAATTCACGGGGGTGACGACATAGTCATCGCTGCCATCAAAATTGATCTGGGCATAGCCCCCCAGGTGCGTGCTCGGCCCCCAGCCACTGGTGCTGCTATAGCCCATGTTCGTGAGCGTGCCATGATCCAGCGTGCCGGGTACCAGGTCATAGAGCCGTGTGCCGCCGACACTCAAGGGCACCGCACGCCACCAGTGTTGGAGGCCCCGCAGCAGGGGATGACTCATGTTCGGCTGGAGCGGTGCCCACCCGCCCCCCGGCCATTGCGGCAACGCCGGGAGCGGCAGGAGCAGCCAGAAGAGCAGGGTGAGGATGAGATAGCGTTGCATACTATTGTTGCTCTGGAGGTACGGGTGTGAAGGCGCAGCTTGACGTATTGGCGACGTTCTGCGTCGGCAGCGTTGTCGCGTTCCAGACCGCAGGAATGAAGTAGCGCGTGGGAATCCAGGCCATCCCGGACGCGGTCATCGTCGTATTGGTCGCCGTCTGATCAACCACCGTGGTCCCGACCAGCTTCAAGTCACGGCGCTTATCGGCACTGGCCAGAGCGGCATTGGTGGTGCCCAGCGCGCCGTCGGTGTACGTGCCATCGCTCCACGCGACATACACTTCCACCTGCGCGCCCGCGACATTGGTCCCCGTGAGGGTGAAGGAGCAGGCCCACATCCATTGGGCAGGGGTACTCCCAGTCCCCATATCATGCCTATCGCCCGACTTGCCAGCCAGGGTGCCCACATTCTGCAGCGCCATCACGTGGGTACAGCCGCTGTCGCACCAGGTCACGGGCGTGCCTCTGGACGCATACTGTTTGGACGGAGCCGCGATGAGCGTGGCAGGCAGGAGCAGACACAGAAGCAGCGCCAGACATTTTTTCATGGTCTTTTCCCCGTCAGCGCATAATACACGTAAGTAAGCCTAGGAGAGTGCATCATTAATTCGTGCTCGCTATGAGCTGAAGGCTGCTGGTGTCAGCACTGTAAAGTAAGCCAATGATTACTTCGTGGGCCGTATCAAGCGGGCACGTCGTTGGCCCCGTGACCGCTGCGCTGTTGACGATATTGGCCGCATAGGCGATGGTCTGCGCCGCCACCGTGCAGCGCAGCCGCAGCAGGAAGCGATCACCGTCCACCAGCGTGCCCGAGGTGCCCAGCGTCACGGTGCCAGCGGCACCCGACATACTCATCTTGCACTGATTCATCGAGCCATTACGCGCACAGTTATAGGTCGTACTGGAGGCGATGGTCTGCACGCCGGTGTCGACGAGATAGGCATTGGTGTCGACCCCCAGCGTCCCTGTCCCTCCACTCGTTTTCACAAAACCGTTGGTCGTCAGGTTGGCCAGGGCCGCAATCGTCGGCGTCGTGAGAGCAGGACTGGTAGCCTTCACATAGTTACCCGTTCCCGTTACGGCGATCCCCTGGATGACCGTTGCACTGGCCCACTCTGCCGCCTGTCCTGCGCTCGGCGTTCCCGTATTGGAGACATTGCCTCCCCCCACCGTGGCCCAGGTGCCATCGCCGCGCCAAAAGGTGGTAGAAGAGGCGCCCGTCCCCCCGGCCAGATTGGCCGGGGGCAAATTCCCCGTGACGCCGGTAGACAGCGGCAACCCCGTTGCATTGGTCAGCACCGCCGCGCTCGGTGTCCCCAGATTCGGCGTCGTGAGGGTGGGACTGGCGCTTTTGACGTAGCTGCCCGTGCCGGTCACCGTCACGCCTTGAATCGTCGTCACGGTCACCCATTCCGCCGCCTGCCCGGCACTGGGGGTGCCGCTACTCGACACATTGCCCCCCCCTGCGGTAAAACAACTCCCGCCCTTGACGCATAACTCCCCAGGCTCTGCCGGCAGAAAGTGCGCCCAGTTGTTGGGCATACTCGTGGGGGGAAGGAGATAGCCCTTGTGCCCCAGCCGGTCCTGCCACGACAGGTAGTTCCCCAGAGAGGCCGCCTGGAGGTTCGTGGCGATGAGTGTATGGCCGGTGGGATTGATGAGCACATTGCCACTATCCGCGGCCAGCACGCCGCCCTGGTTGTATTGCACATCCCCCGTGACCCCGGCCGGGGTCACGCCCGCGCCCCCGCCCCCGCCCCCACCGGTCCCCGTACCGCAGGCCGCGCCCGTATCGACCAGATTGAGGTTGCTATCGAGCTGCACACAGTGGCCCGGAGTGAACGGCCCGAGGCCGGTCATGAGCGCATGCGACGTGCCCACCAGGGTGGTGTCTGGGGGCAGGAGCACCGGCGACGTGGTTTGTGAGTTGTACGTCAGGACCGCCTGTCCTATCCGGGAGGAATACTCGAAGATCCAGACATCTTCGGTCGTCCCCCCGGTCGTCGCGGTGGGCAGTGCGATCCCGGTATGGGCCGTCCAGAAGCTCCCCCAACTCACGGCACGGGCCACGGTGGAATGCGCCCGAAAACGCAGGATCTGACTCGGGCGCACGCTGCCATTCGGATTGTCAATGAGCGTGGCTTGCGCCAAGTCGCTGAGCACGAACACATCACAGGTATCGACATTCACCACGAGCGGCGTCGTGGTGGTGGGCTGTGAACACTGGCGCGGGGTGACGCGCGTCTGGGTCACCTCCTGCACATCCGTGGTCCCGAGGAGCTGTCCCACCGGGGCTGGGCGAGTCGAGACGGCCGCGACCGCGCCTGTCACCGTCGAGACGACCAGACCCGTGGGCAAGGCCCCCAGATTGACCCCCGACGGGAACAGCGGCGAGGGCTGTGCCAGCAGCAGCGCCGGCCCGACGATGGGCGTCGACAGCACGGGTGGTCGGCACAGCGTTGCCCCCGTACTCGATTGCCCATACGCGAGGTCCGTGCTCTGCGTACACTGCGAGCCGATAAACCCGGCAAAGCCCCCGACCCCGTTGGCGGCTTGCAATGTCCCGGCCGGTCCAATCGCGCCGCCTGCCCCTGTCCCGCCACCGCCCGTGGCCGTGGCCGTCGTGACCACGCCACGGGTACCGGTAGGCGGCACACTCCCGTACACGACGGCGGCGTGCGTCTGTGCCGCCATGAGCAGGCAGCAGAGGAGGAGCAGCAGGAAGCGCACCATCAGGGAATTCCCTCAATCGTGACCACCGTGGTATCAGCGGCCGTACTTCTGATACACCACCACGCTTCTCGACCCTCAGTCCCCAGGAGCACTTGCTCGCCAGCGTTGAGCAGGAGCCCGACAGTCGCCGTCGGCGTCCCCTGCGGCTTTGACAGGCACCGCATGGGTGCTAGGCCTTTGTTCCACAGCAGTCGAGTACAAGCAGCCGCATTGACGGTCATCACATCTACAGGGGTTGCACTCACGGGGATGTCACTGCCAGCGCCAACGGTAGAAATCAGGGTCTTGGTCGGAGTACACACTTGAACCGTCTGGGCACTCGCCACCATGGGCACACTGCCACCCCCACGACTGATCCCCCGGAAGTACGGCAGGATCCACCAGGACAGCAGCAGCGGCAGGACCACGAACAGGACAAGGACGGCAACGCCCAGGCGGGCACTGACAGGGTGGAGACGGTGATTGCTCATGATTGTGCTTGCATTCCTCTATTAACGATAATATAATTATTGACGATATTACTCACTCACATGACCTGAGAGGAGGTCGCATATGCATGTAGCCTGGTTTCTGCTGATCTGCATCCTCTGCCTCGTCTTCATGGACGGGCGACAGATACGAAAACTCGTGACCGTCGTGGCCTGCTTGGCCTTTGTAGCGGCCCTGGTCTTGTACGCCGGCCTCCACTTTCTGCCCACGCAGCCGAGTCCAGTGGCCTCCTGGGAAATGCCGCCTCCCACGCAGGGGCATGATTATTCTCAGGAACTCTATGGCGCGCCGCCTGCACAACAACCAGCGACGCCAGCGTTTGATCCCGAGGCTGTGCTCAATGAGCTCTATGGACCAGCGCCAGATAGGCAAAAAGTCCAAAAAGACATCTTTGATACCAAGCCAGAGCCCTCTCCCATAGCACAGCACACCCAGCACAGCCAGCACCGTCGCCGCTAACGCGCTGAGGCCGGCAGTTCCCACGGCGCTACCGGGCTGGGCTGTGTCGTCAGCGGGCGGTAGGCGGCCGCCTCTGGAAACTCCTGGCGAAATTCCGCCGCCGCCCCGCCCAAGGCACCGTAGAGACCGGGGGACATCGGCCCCCCGGCCTGCATCCACTGAAGCAACTGGGGCCTCCAGGTCGGTGACACGAGCATGCGCGCCAGGGCATAACTCCCGGCCTCATGCGCTAACCCCAACCCCATAGCGATGCCTCCCGCATGCGGATGCCCGGCCGCCGCCGCCCCTACGGCCCCTAGGTACGGCAACAGGCGCAGCCCCGTACGCAGCAACCCCTGTTGCCCGCCCTCCGCGTACTGTTGCATAGCCGGCGTCGGCATGGTCACGGGTTCCATACGTCTGGGAACTTTGGCATACTCGGCGATGTCGGCCTGAAGCCGGGCATACTCGTCAGGGGGCAGCCATTTTTCCAGGTTCTTCGACTTCGCCACCACATTGGCCAGCGCATCGGGATTGAACTCCCACTCACCACCTCTTTGCCGGATAATCGGACCACCCCGGCGCAGCATGTCCCCAAGCGCGCGCGCACTTTCCCGTTGTTTCCAGGCTGACAAGGCCGCATCCAGCAAGGGCTTTTCGCCCGGCAACGACTGCGCCAGCGTGTCATGCAGCACGCCATACAGTTCCTTGGCCGCTTCACGGGTTCTCGCATCGCCACTGCGCGTCAGTTTGCCCACATCTTTCATGACATTGTTATACACGTCGCCCGCCTGGGGCTGTGGTCCCAACGCATTGAAGCGCTGCACGAGCTGATCAAGTTGCGGCATATCCCGCAACCTGCTGCCCCACTGCGCCACGGTCTCCTGCACGGGCGTGGGCGAGACGGGTTTGCCGCCAGCAATATCGCTAAAGCGGTTGTAGAGCCGCTCCACCACATTCGCGCCTGGATCATCCCCAATAAAACGCCCCACGCCTTGTACCGGCGGCGCCCCGGTCGGATAGACCGGGCGCTCACGATAGATGCTTTCCACAAAGCCCTGGCGCAAAGCGTCGGTCGTGGGCTCCGAAATATACCCCGCTTTATGAGCAGCATCCGCCAATTCTGGCAACGTTTTGCCAGTCTGGTCATTGATCAACCGGGTAAAGACGCCCTGTTTCCCGACCTCTTTGGGCGCCATGACCTGATACCACGGCGCATCAAGGGATTCCCCCGTCAAGCGCACACCGCCCTGTTGTTCAATGAATTGCTGGAGTTCGGGTGCCGTTCCAGGTGCCGGACCCGGCGGCCGCACGGGCTTCGACGCCCCCGGCCACTGCTGCCCGCCCTGCAAATACGTTGCGCCCTCATCCATCAACCTGGACGAGGCTTCGGCTTCCGTCGTGACTCCCAGCCGCTCCATGACCTGCTGTGCCGGACTGCCCCCTTGCTGGAGCATATCCAGGTCACGACGTACATCAAAGACGTTACGCGGAGGCATCGTCGGCTGATACGTGCCCGGAAGCGCCTCAGCACGGGCCAGAGCTTGCTCGTTGGCGATATTGGCGGCGCCCCGTGCTGCCGCCTCCCGTTCAGCCGCTAGGAGCAGACGGCCGGCCTTGGTCAGGGAGAGCACCCCGGCCCGCCCTAAACGAAAAGCATCCGGGACCACCGGGGCAAGCCCCGCGACAACATCGCCCAGGTCCTTCGGCAGCAGGGTAGGCTCACCAGGCATGAGGCCAAGCGCTTTATTGAGTTGATGGGCGCCGTACGAGCCCAGACCCGCCAGTACTGGTGAGGCTACAGGCGCAAAGGGGCCGGTAGCCATCCCGGCGGCAGCTCCGCCTACGGTTGCCGCAGTTTCCAGGCCGGTGGCCAGCAGGTGTCGTCCACTCATCGCCGTTGGCGCTAAAAACTCCTCAACAGCCCTGTTGATCTCTGCACTCCCCGGTCGGCCCGGCGGTCCCGCTGGAGCTGGCTGCGCTCCCGGCATCGAGTACTGGAGCCCAATCATCGGGGCTGCTTCATACTTCCCTGGTGGGGTCCCTGGCGCGGCAGGCACCTCAGACGGCTGGGCTGGCGGAGGCGTGGGCGTGGGCACCGGAGGTGGCGCTGGCGCTGTTGGAGGCATGCCTGGTTGGGCTGGTTGGGCTGGTTGGGCTGGTTGGGCTGGTTGGGCTGGTCCAAAGAGCTCATCATACACAGCCTCGGGATCAAACGCTTTCGCGACTTGTGCTCCTCCTCCCAGGCTGGCCGCCTGCATGCGGTAACGCCCCAGCACGTTCCCGGCAAAGTTGGGATCACTCCCCCCGTTATAGCGTTGCAGGGCTTGCGGCACATTGCCTTTGGTCTGCGCCAGTAAATCCTTAAAATAGGCAATGCCGGCCGGTGTACTCAGCGTGGGATCAGCCCGCGAGACATCATCTGGAGGTTGCCCATAATCCTGCCCCGTGGGCTTTGTCACCTGAAACAAGCCCACCACGCCTGTCGGGCTCTTCGCCGTTGGCACAAACCGGGATTCCTGATGGGCCAGAGACAGCATCAGCGCCGGATCCATGCCCTGTTTGCGCGATTCATCGATAATCAGTTGGCGTACCTTCCCCGTGGTCCAGCCTGGGGCGTCAGGGTTAAACAGATCGTCAAAGACGGCATTCGCATCGAAGGGCATGTTATTGGATTCCTCTGATGTCGTACCCGCCATTGAACAAGTATTGTTTGAGTTGCTCGCGCGTCAACGGTGGTTGTCCAAGCTGCGCCCGACGTGTCTGCGTCACATTCCACAAGTCATTAAAATTGCTCTGGCTCATGGGGCCTTTGGACGGTGCCGGCCGCTGGTAAGCCCCCGCCTCTACTGGTGTCCGCACGTCAGGCGCGACGGCTTCCCCCCGGACCAGGGGATTGTTCCGATATTGGTCCAAAAATGCCCCACGCCGCTTCTCATAGGTTTCTTCCGCCGCCTTATAGAGTTCCGCACTCTGCGACGCCAGTTGCCGCCGTTGCTCGTCCCCCAGAGTCCCACCACGCGAGAGCGTTTCCCAAAATTTGCCAAAGCGCTGCTCAAGAGAGCCAATTTGCTCGACGGTCGGTTCCCCCGTGAGGCGTGTACTGAGCGGATTGCTCAAATGCACAAAGGCCCGCACCAGGCTCTTATCCGCCGCGTTCCGATTGGTGGCTGCCACCGGACCAACGGACGCCTGCACTTGCCGCATGGCGTCCACCATGGTCGGAAACGGGCCAATATCTTTGACATACTGCTCATGCGCCGCCCTCTCTTCCTCATTGCGGAATTTGATGGCCGCAATATCCCGGATGGGTTCACCGCCCGGCCCTAGCAACGGTTGTGCCGTGCTGGGGACAGTCGGAGCCCCGGCTCCGCCGCCAGAGGGAGGCACATTGGCCCCAGGATACACAGGCTCCCGTTGACGGTATCCGTATATATCCGTCCCATAGCCCGTTTTGCGTAACTCTTCCCGCCGCACCAGCGCCTCTTCCGCCGGCGGCGTCAACCCGCCCCCCACGCTCCCCGGCGCATAGGGCGACGGCGCGCCCGGCGGCAGATACTTATACGTAAACTGAGGCCCGGCCGTGGTGTCGGTCCTGACCAGTTCCCCGGCCTCACGGCGTTCCTTGAAGCGCTCCGTCCAATTCTTAAACTCGTCATTGGCCCGGCCCCAGGCGGCGATCTGTTGCTCCCCCCGCGTCTTGGCGTCCAGGGCTTGCGCCGCCAGCGCCCCGACCATCTGCGGGTTGTACTGGTCCGGCCACTGCTGCGCTCCTGGAATACCCCGTGCGACCGCCACGGCACGGGCTTGCTGCCACGCTGCCGGACGTTCGGCTTCCGGGCGCGACATGACGGAATCCGCGATCTGCGCCATCGCATTGTTGGACGCAATCGCAAAGTCTAACTGGCCCCTTTGCTGCTCCATCAGATGTTTATCCATGGTCATGAAGCGGTCGATAATCGGCCCGACCACCTCCGGATGCCCCTGCATATACATGCGGTCATAGAGCTGCCGCTGGCGCTGCACGTCAGCCATGATGTCACGCTGCGGTGCCGGTTGAGCCTGGGCTTGCGGCTGCGGTGTCGGTTGTCCCTGGGGCTGTGGTGGAGCTTGCGGCTGTGGTGCTGTCTGTGGTGGCGTTGTTGCACGTGGAACACTGGGAGGGGCGGGAGACAGCCCAAGGTCTGCCTGGTAGGGATTGAGCTGTTCAGGAGCTAAACTGGGCTGTGGCCCCGGCTGTGCGCCCGGCACCTGCACCCCGGCCACTGGTTGCTGCGCAGCAGGGGTGGCCGGCATCACGGTACCGCCTGACGCCCCCATGGGAGCATTAGACGGTCCCTGCCCACTGCGATAGGCAAGGAGCTGCTGAAAGGCGCCCTGGGGATCTTGCAGATTACGGTAAGTCTGCATTTTAAGCCCCAGGTCCTGTAACTGGAGATTGCGCAACGCCGCCTGACTTTGGAGGTTCTGCAATTGTGCCACAGTAAGCAGGACCTGGCTGGGATCAGACCCCTGGAATTGAGGAGGGCGGACCTGCAAGCTTATGTCTGGTTGGAGTGGGATAACCCACCTCCTTTCTGCGCTACTTCTCCACCCGCGGCATGAGCGTCAGCGCCGCTTGCCCACTCTGGCGCATCAGCCAGTCTGGCAACCGTTCGTGGATGATTCCCACATGGTACGAATGTTCTGAGTCATACCGCTTGCCGCCTACTCCCTGGTTGCGCACCGGGTACCCATTTTGCAAACAGTAAGAAGTCAGATACCGGCCAAACCGCGCCCACATCGGCTCAGGAAAGACCGACCTCAGGTCGGGATGCAAATACACATACTCGTGGATGGTCAACCACTGTTGCTGCGCTAGGGCCAGCGTGGATTTGGCTTCGGCCTGGGCAGCCCTGGCTTCGGCCTGCACGGCCTGCTGCTGCGCCGCTGCTGCCAGCAAACGGGTATCTTCAATGGCATCAGCCAACTGATGGATCGCTTGCAAATCAGGAAACTGCCCACGCCCCCGCAACGGCAACCGTGGATTCTGTGCCAATCCCGCCATCCAATAGTCCCGCAAGGCCCCTGCACACTCTTCTTGATAGGCCAGTAATTTGTCCCGCACCCCCTCCTGCACTTTTTCCGCAGAAATGCCAGCTAACCAGGCAGGCAGATAATCAATATCGAGCAACACCGTTTTACGCACTCCCCCCTCCGTTTCGATATCGAAACGGAGCGTATGCCGTTGATATAACAAGGAATGCAAGATTTTTTGTGACTGACTTCCCCAGGAAAGACCCAGGCGTACACAGATTTCACGCGGCAGACAATACACCTTCCCCGTGTGTTCATGACGGCAGGTACTAATCTCGTCACCGTGAAAGTCTATCCGTTGCATCGTCATCATCATGACTTCTCCCCTGCCGCTTGCCGCGCGGCCTCATCACGATGCTGTCGTGCACGGGCTGTTCTCTCTAGCATATCCAAGAGTGCGCACAAGTCAGGATACTTATCAGCGACGTTGGGACTCCGTCCCTCACAAGAATGACCAAAGAGGGCAGGGAAAACATGCTGCCACGCCCAAGCCCGAAACCGAACCGCCTCTGGCGTCGTAGACACAAACGCCAGACCATAAAGCCCCGCATCATTTATCATCGCAAAGCACGGGCACCCCCGCACCTCTACAGCCGTCCATACGCCTCGTTCGTCATCGGCAAGTTGAGCCAAAGCCGCCGGCACGTCGCCAAGTCCGAGCACAGTACAGACATCGGCGGCCAACAACCACAAAATGCCATCTGATGTGACTTGCCCTCGGATTGCCTGTTCATTAAACTCAAATGCTATCAGGTCGCTCATTGTGTTTCCCTCTGCGAAACATGGTTAGTCACCTGAGGAGGGCTGGCCCCTGTGGCCGGCCCTTTTATTTCTTACCGTCCCCCAAGGGTGTCGGTTAAGACGACACCATTTTCCTTTATAGCACAGTCCTTTTAAAATCCATACCCCCCACCATACAGGCTCCCATAGCCACCATAACCACCATAGCCATAGGGATTTCTGCCCATGCCTTGAGCATATTGAGATAAAAGATTATAATTTAAATAGCCCTGAAAAGCATTACCAATCCCCTGCAAACCGCCCATCCAGGCATTGGCCGCACCGACGCGCCCCGCGGCCTGGGCTGCCCCGGCTGAGGTCAAATTCGCCGCTTGCTGCCCCGCTATCTGGCCGCCTAATTGACCGGTCGCCCCTAGCGACGTCTGCCCGACACCCGCCAGACCCGCCAACTCGTTAAACTGCATATTCCTGAGCCCACTCTGGGTGGCGAGATTGGTATTATATTGACTCAGGCGCCGCTGTTGATCCGTCTCATTGGCCGTCTGCGCGAGTTCATACTGCCGCTGCGTTTCCCCCAAGGCCCGCTGATAGAGATCGGCATTGGCTTGATAGGCCCGCTGGTAATTCATCTGGTTGCGGTCCAGCGCCCGCGCGTAAGCCGCGCCGTATTCCTGGGACGCCATCTGTTGTCCAAAGTCCTGGGCCGCTTTGAGTTGTCCCCCCGAGACCAGCGTGCCCTGGGCTGCGGCACTACGCTCCAGGGCCTTCTGACCTTGCTGCACGCGGAAGGCATAGCCAGGATCGTCCGAGAGCACTTGCTGCCCGGTCGTCGGCGTAAAGGCATACTGCCCAGGCTGTAACGGTTGAAACTGCGCCGCCTGGCTCCCCGTCATGCCTCCGGCACCGCCACCAGCAGCGCCAGCAGCGCCAGCAGCGCCAGCAGCGCCTCCAGGACCTCCAACTCCCTGACTCAGCCAGGGCGCATTCGGGGTAAAGCTATACGCGGTGGGATCAAGCGTCGGCGTCGCCTGAAAATTCGGATACGTGAGCGGATTCATGGTCAGCGGGATGAGCTGACCCAGGCCGTAGTATCCGGCTTCACGGTACGGTCCCTGATCGGCCCGCTGTTGCTGGTACATCTGCCACAGCGTCTGATTGGCTTGATTGGCCGCCTGGGCTTGAATATTGGCCGCATCCCGTGCCGCAGACGCCGACATGCCGGCGCCAATGAGGCCGCCGATGGCTTGAATGCCCGTCGCAGCCAGCGGGCCGTAGCCGCCCAGCAGGCCGCCTCCACCGCCCAGCAGGCCGCCTCCACCGCCCAGCAGGCCGCCCAAAAATCCCCCACCGCCCGTGGCTGGTGTCAAGGCCCCCATCGTCGCCGCAGTCACGTCTGGTGCCAACGTGCTGATCGGAATGCCCGCCGCCAGTGCCCCGGCCCCGGCCCCGGCCCCGGCCCCGGCTGCCCCGAGGCTGCCCGCCGCGGCTGGAAAGGTCGTCTCTAACCCCAGTTCACCAGCCGCCAGCGCTCCGGCCGCTGGAGCCGCTGGGGCACCCCCCAAGGCCGCATACGCCGCCGGAATGCCATACCCCGCCAGCAACCCCCCGACTCCCACCAGCCCAATCCCGGCCAGCGAGCCCCAGATCGGACCAAGCCCGAACAGCCCGCCCTGGTCGACGGGATACGACACGGACGTCGGACCGCCGGTGCCTGGATCGGTTTGGTAGAGGTTCCAGCCTCTGCCACCCGCATCCGCACTGGCCTGGGTGGGGTGGTAGTAGCTGCCCACCACATTGCCCTGGGCGTCAATCCGCTCCAGGCCGCCGCCGCCACCCTGCGTCTGGCGCACATCGGTACCTGGGGTATACTGCATATCGCGGTACCAATACACTCCAGGGTTCAGCGGGTCAGGCGTGGTGAATTGCCCGCCCGGACCATAGGGATCCGTATTGCTGACCGTCGGCGGCCCCGGCAGGCGCATATAGCCACCCGGCGCCCGGTCATCAACGTAATAATAAAAGCCGCCCAGGTTCGGCGTATACTCCACCGGGCGCACCTGGCCACGGTCGTCTATCCAGTTCCCGCTAGGATCGTAACCGGCCATTATTCACTACCTTATGTCAATCCTTGACGTACTCCACCGTAAGGACGTGGGGGACTGGACGCGCTTCAAGCGCCGTGACTCTGGTTTCCAGATCCCGGATGGCCCGCACCAGGCCCTCGAAAAACTGGGTCGTGCTCACGCTCACCTGCCCCCGGCTAAAGTCCAGCGCCATCATTTGCACGGTCGCTGCCGTGTAGGGAATGGTCTGCGCCACAAACGTCTCCTCAGGGTCAGGGTCGCTGCTCCCACCCCTGCAAAATGCGCTCAATCGTCGCCAGGCACTCGCTCATCGGCATGTCCTGAAGGCGCTTCGGTGCCAGCGCCCACGGCAATACCCCCGGTGCCCGGACCAACGTGCAGCGTGCCTGGTGCGTAACATCTACTTGGAGGTAGAGCGAGCCAGCGCAACCACTACAACTCGCTCCAAGCAGAGACATCAGCACCAGGACACGCCTCATTGAAGCCCTAGAGCCGGTCAGTCGTCGCTAGCACGGCCCACGACACCGCCAACGCCTCTGCCACGGCTCCCGCCCCCGAGGTCTGCCTCGCCTCGATCATGTCTCGTGTATGCATCGTTCTGGGCTCCTGCCCTGGCCACACCTGCTGCGACAACTCTTCCACAGCATGCATCAACGCATCTGCTTCGGTAATCGTCAGATAGCGCTCCGGCCGACAGCCTTGAAAACACGGCATATTCTCAACACAAGCCCAGAGACGACAAATGAGGGGACGTACAACATACACGGTGCATTTACCCTTTTTGAGCAAAGGACAAGCGGTTTGTTTCGCTTCCGCTAACCGTAACGGGCTAGCCCGCTTAATCCGTATCCATTCTAAATAGGACATTCCTAAAGGTCCGCAGCAATCTTGGCATAGTCCTTTACAGGTAATAGATGGCACCTGAGCATAGATCTTTTCAAGGGCTACGCAAGCGTCTGTAAACGTCATCGTGAGGCAATCCCTATATATTCGAACCAGCCACCCAGAAACGCCACCGCCCCCGTATTGGTATCGGCCGGGTCCGTGCCCTCGCGCCGCACCTGAAACACGATGGCATCGTTACCACTAAAAATGTTTGGGCCAAAGGGAAAAAACCGCAAATAGGAGGTATTGGCCGCCGCCGGCGTCCAGGGGGCCTCCGTAAAGGCAAGCCCAAACTGCGGCTGCGTATCCTTAATCAGCACCGCGGTATAGGAGAGTTGCACATTCCCAGCCGCCACAGAGTCCGTCAGAAACAACTTGACCGTCGAGTTCTGGCTAAAGTCCATGCCCAGGGGTGCCGGTACCAGCCAGGAATAGATCGTCGTGGAGCCGTGAGGCCAGCCCGCAATGGCATACGAACTATAGCCAAGGTAGGCAATGCGGGTCGTCTTGGTCGTGTACCATTGCGGCGTGCCCTTCATTTCCTCAATGACAAAGCGCAGTTGTTGCAGTTGCTGGAGGCCAAAGAGCGGTAAGACCTCCGTCCCCACTTCCCCCGGATCAATCCCCAACTGCATGGACGCGAGGAGTTCCCGCTTTTGATACCAGGGCACAACATCCGTTGCCCCGCCTTTCAAGGCCCGCAGCACAAAATGCAGTTGCTGGAGTTCTTGTTCGCCAAAGAGCGGTAAAACCTCCGTCCCCGCATCTCCCGTATCCAGATTAAATTGAAACTGCGCCAGCGTTTCCCGGCTTTGGCGCCAGTTCGACAAATTCTTCAGTTCACTCACCATGGTGCGCAGTTGCAGAACTTCTTGCGCCACATTCTGCGCCAGAATTTCTGACCCCGGCTCCCCAGGGTCCATGCCGCTGTTGCCCTCCGCTACGGTATCCGACACCCCAGAGGGAATCGTGGTCCCATCACTCAAGGGCACTGGGACGATGATATTATCAATCGTCGACATCACCGTATCATTGGCGGCATGAATGCTGATTTTGTACGCCGTGGAGGCCGTGAGCCAGACATCCATAAAGCCACCCGCATCGGCAATGACCGGATTCGTATTGACCCCGGTGCCCGCGGCACTATTGTATGTCGCCAGCGGGGTCGTCGTGCCCGCGTGATAGGAATAAAGACGCCCACTGGCGAGCGGATTCCCATTCGCGTCAAAGAGTTGGAGACGTGGTAAGGCAAGCGCGGCAACAGCCATCTTAAACTAATCCTTTACGATACATAGAAGTTATTTTCTGCGTCTATCGTGCTATACTTCCTTGTGCAGCTAGGGTCTGCAGCCCGACAAGCCAGCACCTGTACTGGTTGCTGCACTCATCCTCTACAGGTTCTAACCAAACAGGAGGTTAGTCATGCCTCAAGTCTCATCTGTCTGCCAATATCTTCCCTGTAGCACACCGTTTCTCGTGACTGCCTATAAACGCCGCATTGGTGTTGGCTTATATTGTTCAGACTACTGCCGTAGTGCTGCACGTCGAGTACCACTGCTGCCTATCCCGTGTGGCTATTGTGGCAGCATCTTTCTGGTTCGTATCACTCTTTTCAAAAACGGTGAAGGAAAATATTGTTCGAAAGCCTGTCGTGTCAAAGGATTGACGCTGCCATTGCCAGAACGTTTTTGGAACAAAGTTATACGATGTTCTCATGAACAAGACTGCATATACTGTTGTTGGACCTGGACTGCTGGCCATGACAAAGCTGGATATCCTACAATCTCGATTACCCATAGCAAACCAGGCCGCGCTTCCCGCGTAGGCTGGGAACTCTGGCACAACCGACCTCTTCCTGCTCATAAACTTGCCGCCCATTACTGTAACAATCCTCGCTGTATCAATCCCCAGCATATCTATCCAGCCACAACCCAAGAAAATGCCGCTGATGCTATACGGGCTGGCACACTTGCCCATGGAAGTACACACCACCATAGCACCCTTACTGAAGAAGATATCCTTCGCATTTTCACTCTTACTGCTCAAGGAGTTTCCCGATATACCATTACTCAGCAAATGCCTGTAAGATATGAAACTGTCTGCCGTATATTACGCCGTGAAGCTTGGCGCCATGTCCCCATCCCTGACGCCCTCCTCACTGCGATCACCAGGAGGCACTAAACGTTTGCAACCTCCATCTCAAGGTAAGCCCCTAATATAGCTCTTGGTACTGGATCACTTATACTCACCTCGTAGATTCTCGACCGACTCCGTCCCAGCCGCCGAAAGTAGGCCCGCTTCAGCCGCTGCCCCTCCTGGCCGAGTGTCGCCCGACGCTCCTCGCTCCAGGTCCCCGTCGCATCATCACTCCAGCGCATCATAAGCTGCGGATCACTCCCCTGCCCCGTGTCGCCCCCGACACCCATCTGACAGTCGACTTGCAGCGTATGATGATGCACCCAGGGCAGATTGGCTGCCCCCTTGCCTTGAAACACATACGGCGCCCGGCGCAGAGCGAGCAGGGGCGCCCCATTATCGTCATACGTCCGCTCATCAAGGATATACACGTTGCCGTTTTCCCAATCACCGACGAGGTGCAGCCCAAAGGCAAACGTATGCGCATTGGCCCGGTGCCGTTCAAACATGCCCGTCTCCGGGTTCAAATAAGCCCTCTCATGCCACAGTCCCGAGGTCAAGTCAAAGACCCACGTCGCATTGCCGGAGGGAAACGTCAACCAGTAAAACTCATGGCCGTCGCGCTGCTCGCCCCACGCCAGCGCATCCTGGAGAAACCCGGCGGTGCCTCCAACCGCTTGGCGATAATAGTTTTGCCAGGCCGCCTCCGTGGCATGCGTGGACACCCGCGCCAACTGGCCATCACGCATCAGAAACACCATGGCATGGCCCTCCTGATTCGCGGACAGCCAGAGATGCGCACTGCTCCCCATCGCCGCAACCGAATGAATCGCGACGATGCCCTGCTCACTAAACCCACCCTGAATGCGCTGGAACGGATTGAGGAGATCCCCGACGTTCATCCAGCGCTCCGTCGTCGTCGCACCAAACAACCAGATTTCCCGCTGCTGCACCAGTAAAGACACCAGCCGGTCGGGAAAGCCATCCACCGAGGCAAAATCTAAGGCATCGAAGTTAATGTTGTTTAAGTCCGTCCAGAAAAACTGATTCGACAGCGGGCGATTAAACAGCAAATAGTGGTCAAGGGTCTGTACCCGATCAGCGCCGGGAAAGTTGGGGTCAATAATCTGCCGAAAGAGATTGGTCTGCAGATTCAAACTATACCCATAATAGCCATCCACGATGACGAGGTAGAGGCCATTATCGGCCATACTCACGGGGCCTTGACTCGTCAGGAAAAACCCACGCTGCACAAGCTCGCCATAGGCCGTCACCTCATACAGGTCATTGCCTGCCGCAATAAAACACCGGTCGAGGGTGTCCGCATGCGTCGTGTACAGGCCATTGCCGCGAATGCCCTGCCCCGCTGGCAGGCCAATTGCCGCAAACAACTTGAGGCCGGGCGTTCCCAGCAACACCACGGGCGTCTTGCCCTGTTTACTTTCCACGGTTTCTACGTAAAAATTGACCGTTTTTTGTGCATCGGCCGGCAAGGCCCGCAACGTATACGATCCGCCTACGAAATTTACGGGCGGCATGGGATAATCCTATTATTCTGGTTGGCTCAGGTGGTCATAGTAACTATACGTCCCCACTTTGCGCCCAAATAATCCGTGCGGTACCTGCAACACGGGAATGGAGGCATTGATCGATTCGACCAATTGCCGTGCTTCCAGCGCAATTTTGACCGTTTGGGGCGTCAATCGCGCCCCCGGTTGCTGCCCCAAATCCACCGCCAGAGCATGCACGAGCAAGCGCTCATAGCCCGGCGGCAAACTCAGCACATCGTCTAACTGATCCACGCTGGTAACACTCCATGGATGCCACACCCAGAGCACCAGCTTTTTCGACTGCGTCGGTTGTGGATGCAGAAACAAGGTTCCCAGCGGCCAACCGGGCTCATAATAAAACCGCGTGGGCAGTGCCGAGGTCAGCTCCCGCACCCGTAAGTTATGGTATTGCTGCCGCTGCAACCGGCCCAGCGGCAACTCCAGGGCGGGAACTTGCGATTCATCACGCCAGTTCACCGCCTCAATCCGCACCGGTCGCGCAATCGGCACGTCCCCGCCCGGCCCCAGCGTATACTGCTGCTTCAGCACCGTCATGGTGAACACCTGCCGATCCAGGAAATATACTAGCAATTCTTCCAGAGCCCAGGCGTCCACCATTTGATTCAAAACGGTGAGGCAATCCTGGGCCAGGGTAGCGTCGAGAACCTCCCCCGCAGCCCGCAAGCCAACAAGCAACGCACTTTGGTGAATCAGGTCACGCACGGTACCCATCACTTACTTCTTTATGATATAGTACTTATGGGTTTACCGAAAATAACGCCATTGACCGCGCTATAGCATCCATCGTGTCATCGTTGACCATCTCAAGGAGCAGGAAGCCGGTGCCCTCCGTAAACGCCGTGACCGCCGACACGGTAAAAACGAGGGTATCGCCCCGGTTAAACTTGTTGAGGCCCGTAATGGCCGTGGCGGCAACCTGCGCTCCCTCCGGCGTACAGTTGGCACTCGTGAGGGCTAAGACGCCGCCCGTCATCACCGTTGATACCGCCGCCGCCGTGACAATCTTCGGGGTCAGCGTTGCCGCCTTGGCCGCCGTCGTCACCTTACTAAACACGCTGAAGCGGTACGAATCCAGACGCCCCTTAAAGGGCACGGTATACTGGATCTGATCCCCGGCCACGAAACCCGTCAACGCCAGATATATCGACACCGGGATACTCCCTGCTCCCGGCGCGATGTTCTCCAGGGTCATCACCTGACCTTCAACATTCGGTCCCGGAAAGGCCATCAGCTTCTCCTTCCACGCCCATGCGTTTCTGCTTCCGCCTCTTGCGCCGGCACCACCTGGGCTGCCTCTAAGGCGTCCACCCGCGCGGCCAGGGCGTCCATCTGCGCTTGATGCGAGGTCAGCAACCCTAAGACCTGCTGGTACGTATCCGGCGACACATACGCCGCTGGCTCCGGCGGCGCATTGGCCACAGACACCGACGACGCCGGCGCCGTCTCGACGCCAAACGCGGCCAGGCTGTCGCGCCAGCCAGCGGCCCATAGCGCACTGTAGCGCGCAAAACTGTGCACTTCATCAAGCAAATGCCGGCCATCGGTATCGACAAAAGCCAGATAGCACGGCTCAAACGTCTCCAGGCTCATCCCCATGCCGGGAGCAATCGTCACATCGCCCCCAGCCACCACGGTCACGTCATCCGCCATACATACGTTCCTTTCCATCTTTACACTATGTGTAAAGATGTCAATCCTTCTGTTTATCTACATACTGTGCACGTCCAGTCTTGAGACGATAGCTTACTTGCATAAGACTCAAGCCTGTCGCGCGCACTGCATCCATCATCGAGGGATATTCCACGCCACCAAGCATGATCGCTCTAGCCTTCCAGTTCTTTCCTCCTGTCCGTGATGCCGACATCTTGGCTTTGGTATCTTCGCGGTGCGGAATGCCTTTGTTCCAGGCTTTCTGCCCTTTATGGAGCGCCGATAACTTCTGACGGTGTGCCTCAGATAACGGGCCAAGTTTTTTCCCAAGCGTAGGGCTAGGACGTCCCTGCGCTTTCGCTGCCATCTTCGCCCGTGCCTCTGCAGAATGTTTCCGCCCCTGCATCGGATTAGCATGCGTCGCGTAATAATCCTTCAGTCCTGCCGACACTTGAGCCTTTGTCGCCTCATCCCGTGGTTTGCCCCGCCTAGCAGCGGCAATCTTTTCCCTGGCCTCCTCGGTATGATGCTGTCCACGCCAGGCATCTGACGCCTCGGCCAGTTTCTGCCGCCTTGCTGCGGACACTGGCACACCTTTGCCACGATGATGCCCCGAATTCACTTCTAACAGCTTGGCTTTGTGCTCAGCACTCATGCCTTTTCCGTACAGGCCATTCGCCTCTGCAAGTTGCCCTTCCCCGCCAGACGTCATGTTATAGCCAAGTGGCCCAAACGTCTGATACTGCGCAATGGCAACTCGTTCCATCGCACATAACGCTTCCCAAGAATCCGCCTGCCCAAGAATCGTCACGACAAATGCCTCTTTCCCGTACTTGCGTATCGCCCGCGCAAAGGCGGTTTCTAACCCATGCCGCGCTTGGGCCACATGATCACGCCAGCGGGCTGCCACGGATTTCGTGGTAATCCCGATGTAGCGCTTCTCCGTTACCGTATTAATCACGAGATACAGATACATAGTTCCCTCCAGTCAGAAAACAGGTAAGCACTAGAAGAAACTATATACGATGACGATTCTATCTACAATATCAGGATAAATCCATCTCCACTATAGTTCTATTACTATTAGGCCGCAATGCGCACGGCCAAATCGGGGTATATGTACTGCCAGCCATAGAGCACATCCAACCGGCCCGCACTGATATCATTCGCTCCGTCCTGATACATATAGAACCGTATCGAGATGTTACTATCGGGGTCACTCACCCGTTCACACAGTTCCCTGGGTACGCCGGGCGGGTAATCCAGATCCACAATCGCCAGGGTCAAGGCGTCCCGGTGAAAGCCCAGATTCTGCGGGCTGACCGTATTCGCCGCACCAATGACCGTGAGCGGCGCATTACCCAGCGGCGAGGCGTTCACCGTCTGAAACTGCGTGCGTGAGCCATCCGGGTTGGGCGGCGTAATGGCCGGGTAAATCGGAATCGTCGCCACGCCTGAGGCATCGCTGGAGGTCTGCGCCTGCACCACAAAGTTCTGCAAACGCCCGGTGGATTGCCGATTCTGCGGATTGACCGAGTACACCCCCTGAATGGTGAAGACGTCACCCCGGTTGAGCCGCACACCGACCGCATTGGTCCAGCCGCCCGTTAACAGGTTCGAGCCCGTTTGGCCACCACCCGTCACCGTCGGCGTCCCACCCAGCGGGCCAACGGTATGCGCCGGAATGTTGACATCTTCATACCAGTCCCAGCCGCCCGATTGATCCATTAAGCCCGTACGGTAGAGTTCACTGATGCCGGGCTGCGGGTTAAACAGCGTCGTCTTGGCCTCGCCAATGACCGCCATACTATTGGCGCCCAGCATGAGCGAACGCATGCCTTCGCCCTTCGGCGCGCCTTGTTCGGTGAGAATCGCTCCGGCCTGCCAGTACGTCGCCAGCGAGTTCGGCACCACGCCCGGCGTGCCCAACATCCAGGGCACCTGGTAGTAGATCCCCAGGCCATCCTCGTCAATGACGTTGGCAATCCGGGCCACGGCGGGTTCGAGATGGCGCCTCCGAAAGTCATCCATGCTGAGGGTGAAGTCAAACGACGTGAAATTGAGATCCACGCCAAACATCGAGAGCGTCAGATTCGTATATTGCTCGTTGATCCCTTCAAAGTACGCCGTTGCGCCACGCCGCCCGACATAGCGGGGCGGTTTCCTGAGACTGATCGTCTGGCCGTGCTTGGCCCCTGTCTGGGCAAACTGGTTTTCATACTGCCGGTTCACCCGGTTGCCCATCTGGAGGCGGTTCTTGAGTATCATCGCCGACTCGTAAGAAATGTGAGCCGGCGTGAGAAACGTATTATTGGTAGCCATAAGGATCCTTATATGTGAGCCTCACGAGCCCTGATGCCTGCCAGAGCGATGTACTCGCGAGGTGCTTGCCGTCCCTATGGCCTAGAGCTTAAGGACGGCCATTTCTCTCTTTCATCCGCATCTGCTCATAATCACTGAGCGCCATCCCCGCATGAAAACCCATCACGGGTTGCGCACTCCCGGTCCCCACCGGCGCCAGGGGCACGGGCGCTGGGGGCGCTGGGGGCGCCGGCGCCACAGACGCACCCGCGCGCCCGGCGCGGTCCCGACTGTGCCCCTGCTCCCGCGCCAGACGTGCTTCCAACCCCACCAGATAGCGCGCCGCCGCATCCGGCGTCATGGCGTTAAAGGCCCGCAATTCCTCGGCATGCGTGCCCAGGTGATACATCAGGGCCGCCCCGTGCTCCGACCCCACGAAAAACGGCGCGAGCACACTGCCCGGCCCCGTCGCGACCTGCAACTGCGCCATGCGGCGATCATAGTCCGGGTACTTCAGGCGCCCCTCTTCGCTCCGCTGCCGCCACTGCTCCTCGACCTGGTGCGCCGCCAGTGCCCGCTGCTGTGCCACGGTCTCCGCGGCCTCCAGCTCCCGCCAGTACAGCCGCAAATCATCTTCATACTGCTGATAATCGCCGTAGTGCTGTGGCTGCGGCCGCGGCCGCATCCCCGGAGGCCCCGGAGGCACGGCCGGCCCCTGCCCTTGCGGCGCCCCCTGTGGCTCCACAGGTGCCCGCTGCAAAGCCGCTAACTGTCCCTCCAGAAACGCTAAGCGCTGTTCACGTTCCATGTCCCGCGCCAGCAACTCCGTATGCCGGCGCTGATAGTGTTGATTCTCTTCCCACAGCCGGGCGCGAAAGCGACGGTTCGACTCGCCCGGATGCTGACCCAAATCCTGGGGTGTAGGCGCTGGGGACACTGCGGGCTCCGCAGGTGCCTCAGACGCCGCGCCCGCGTCGTCTCCCGGCTCTGTGGGCTCCACAGGCACCGGGATGTCATCGTCATCGCCCTCTGCGGGCTCCGCAGGGGGTGGTGGTGCGGTGGGTGCAGGCGAGGTCGTCTCGACTGTGAACCGTGGATGATTGGCATCCGCGACCGGCGTAATCGTGCCGTCTGCATTCAACACCGCGCCACTGGCAAATACTGGTCCTGCCATCGTACGTACTCCTCAACACAGCCCGGTTTGGGTCGGGCAGCCACCCACGATGATCGGCATCAAGACACAAAAAGAGCGCCAAATCCGCCCGTTGCAACGGATTGGCGCTCAGCTCTGCACCATGCTCCTAGTGGCCGCTAGGAGTGATGCCGATATGGAAAATTGTCTACGTCTATCGTAAGATATTGTTCAAGGTTTTTCTAGACCTTGTTTAGGCTTTGCTTACTGTTTCATGTTGTCCTAAAGTTAAGACATTCGCTACGGCATCAAACAGCATTTCCGTTTGCCCCAGATAAGACGCATGTAACCGCACAGATACCCGTGGAGACACCCGCAAGGTAATGCCGTTGCGCTGGTCATGGCGCGCCATGGCGCCCTTAAACTCCTCCCGCGCATTGTCGTCACAGACATACAACACATGCTGGACTGCCGCTATACGAGGGAGCAAGACATCTCCATGCCGCTCCTTGAGCAACCGCCGCCAATGCCGCTCTTTCCGTGTTTTGCCATCCTTCCCATAGGGATTCTCGCAGGTGTCATAGAGGACATCTTGCACGTCTGGGGGCAAAATGCCGTTGATATACAACGCTACCACTCCACGACAGCCCGGTGAATGCTGCGATCCACGTGGCGCAGGAAAGCCATACACCCGACTAATCTGGACAAACAACTCCTGCTTATAGAGACAGTCGGCATCGTGGTCATAGACAGGCAGAAGAAACGCTTTCAGTACCGTCTGTTCGCGCTTGAGTTGCTCAAGTTCTTCGTCTCTGGCAATAAACCATAAGCGCGTCGCATGCCCACGCGGCGTTTTTTCCAGCATGCAGAGCTGCTTCGCCATGTCTAACGTAATGTCGTAATCTTTGCTCTTAGGTATATGACTAAATATAACGTCGTTATTTTTGACGACGTTCCAATCAGTTCCTTCCAAAAAGGCGTATTCTTCAATACGCCTTTCAATCCAATCAACATATTCCGAGTTGACTTCGAGCCAACGCCAGACTTTTCTGGCATCGATGCAAGGAATCTGCCGACCGTTAAACATCCGCTCTCTAATGGTCAGCACTTGCTCAATCGTCAGCGTCGCGTCTGCCATGGCATCTTTCACTCGATGCACTTTTTTCGTATACTCCGCCGGTATCAGGTCACTCATTGTGTTTCCCCATACGAAACATAGTTAGTACCTGAGGAGGGCTGGCCCCAGTGGCTGGCCCTTTTATTTTGACTTCCCCTTCGGCATCGCCACCAATTCTTTCAAGGTCATATTATCACGTCCATTACGTCCTGCCACCCCAAATGCGCTGGCGCCGTACGTCGTGTTGCCCTGGCCGTGCCCATAACTGTTACCGTTACTGTTCCCGTTACTGTTACCGTTACGCTCGAGCATCTGGTGTGCCAAGCGTTCCGCTTCGAGCGCTTTGGCGCCAATCGCGCGCGTCAAATCACCGTTTCTGCCGTTGCGTGCCATGCCTTTTTTCCTTCTTGCTGCCACCCACCTCGATGCCTGGATACTTCGCGTGCACCTTACGCTTCACCGCCGCCTGCTCCGCTGACGTGCCGTGTTGCGCCACCCGCGCCAGGGCATTTCTGGCATGCGCCTTGTCTGGAATCGGGTAAGAGCCTTTCTGGCCCCGGCGTTTCTCTTCCGCCGTCGGCGGCAAGGCAAACTGGCCTTTCTGGAGCGCTGTCCGCCCTGCCGTGGTCAGTTTACCCTCGGATTCTTTGGCGGCTTTGATCTTGCGCCCTGTCGCCGGATTCGTTTTCGTCTTCGCCATAAAGTTTCCTCCAAGGGGACTGCCTCCTTTAGGTGGCAGAGGAATTGGAGGTTGAGCCCCACGGGCTCAACAGATGTTCACTGTTTCAAACCGTCCTACTATGCTACACTTTCCTCAATACGACCGTGTCAGGCATTCCAGCTTTGATCGCTGTCTGCCGCTTCAACACACGGTAACGACGGCGGCAAACACGCGCCCACAGCACCGCATCCGCACAGGAAAGCCCTCAATCGGGTGCCACCGACCACAGCACGCTATCTCCATCGGGGCATGGCCCTGAGCCCGGCGGGCATAGAGCGTCTGGGCGTACTCCACCGCAGGCAGGCGTGGCTTCGGGGTATAGCACGCCGAACAGGCACAATACGGGGCCTGGTCATTAGGAGCCCCGCAATAGCCACAGAGGCCAGCAGCCCGGTAGCGGTGATAGGTCGCAGGCGAGGTCATCGATGTCAAACCATCCCATCCTCGCTACACTGGCGACCCAAACGCCGCAGTCGTGCAGCCAAGCGACTAACGTCGGCTTCAAGTTCCAGTACCGCGGTAGCCAGCGCATTGCGCTGTGTGACTGCCTCATTATAACGCTGCTGCCAATACGGTTCGCTCGTCGCCGCGTCCACCGGCTGCCGGGCTTCCCAGGCCGCCAACTGCGCCATGACTTCCGCCTGTGACCGTCTGCCCAGATTGCGAAACCGCCGCAACTCCTGCGGTGGCAAATGCTGTAAGGCTTCGACCGTACGAATGTCGCCGCAAGCCAAGGCATTGCGTGCCCGCGTCGAGAGCCCCAAGACCACCAGCGGCGTCGGGGCCTTGACCTCCCATTGCACTGCTTCGTGGGCCGCAAAAAACCGGGCACGCTGCGCCGCCAGCCCTGGAATCTCCTCGGTCTGACACCACGCATCCAGATCCCGAAACCGCGCCACTTCCCGACTGCTGCCCTGAGCCTGGCTGGGTCCCTCCAGACGGGCAATCCGGCTATGCTGCCAGACGACATAGTCCCCCCGGATGCCCCCCGGCACGGCCGGCGCCGGAGGAGGGATACGCAACTCCACTGCTTCACTATACTCGATGGCCTGAAACACCCACGGCATCACGGCCCTCCCTCACGGGTCACGGCCTGCGACTGCGGCTGTGGACCATACATCGGCAGACTGCCTTCAACGTTCGCCGCCGGGTAGACCTGCTCTGGTGACCACGACAAGGCGACGGTATGCGGCCCACTTGCACCACCCATCCCCGTATGCAGGAGACCATCATACCCCGCCTGTTGGAGCACCTGGGCGAGTTGCGCTTCCGCATCGCGTTCGGTCGTCGCCGTGAAGACATTGGGGGGCACGCCTTCCGGCACCGGCGGTCGCGTGCCATACTGCAAGAGGGATTCCCGCATGGCCCGGTAGGCATCATGGCCCGTCATGGGGGTATCGCGGCCATACGTCGCCAGCAAATACCCCCCGGCCTGTTTCTCGCCACCCTCCACCAGGGCCTGCGCCAGCGTACTGCTGGTCATGCCGGAGCCCTCACGCAGATCGATGGGATTGCGGAAATTGGGATACACTGAACGGACATTCGGGGCTGCGGCCCTGGCCCACGACGCCTGCCTTTGCGTCTGTTGCAACACCCGCTCCATCGCCTGCACATCGGCCTGACGCCGTGGATCATTCCGCATCCAGGCCAACGTGTCCTGCATCTGGGCTATGTCACGCTCCCAGGCAGGCAGGGCTGCTGGATTGGCATACGGACTGGCATAGCCTAACTGCTCATACGTCGGCATCGCCTGGGATCCGCCAGCGACTTCAGGATTATCCGTCATGTAAATCCCCGGCCCATAAAGATTCCCGCCTGCACCTGTACCAGACCGCCCCATCTCAAAATCAGGATACACCCGCTCCGTCCCATGGTAAAACCGCTTAAGCTTCCCCTGCTCATCCCGCATCACACTTTGCGGTAACGGCTCCCCTCGTACTCCCCGCGGCACCGGACCCAGATTGCCCCGCTCCGATGCCAGCCCACCGAACCGCGGCCCCGGACTACCGGCCGTCTCCAGCACCGCCTTGCCGCCCCTGAGCAGACCCGGTGCCAGCAGAAAGGCAGCCTGACTCACTGGATCGGCCAGGGAGCCAAACGCGATGGGCTCGACCTCGCCCAGCTCAGACGCCCGACGCTGCCCGTACAGCTGCTGCCAGGATGCCTCCGCCTCGGGATGCACCGGCAATCGCGACACCAGAGAAGGCTGCGCTAATTGCTCTTGCACCGCCGGCCAGTCGACCTGGTCAAAGTTCGGATACGCCTCCCGGTAGCGCTGGATCATATCCTCCGTCTGCCGGATACCCGCCCCGAGCTGCTCCCGCAATTGTTGCCGCAGAGCTTTGGTTTGCATCGTACTGGTGCCGTTCGCCATCACCGCATCCCCCATGGCTGTCGGTACAATTGCCCCAGATTCGGCGCAAACTGGCCCGGCACATACCCTTGCGACACCTGCGGCACCTGCGGCATGACCGACGACCCCGGCATGAGTTGCGGCGTCAGACGCTGCATCAGCGCCCAGTCGTCTGGCGACATCCCCTGCGGCCCCAGCCCGGCCCGCTGCCGCGCTACTTCCCGCTCCAAGGCCGGTGGTGCCGGAAGGACCGTACCCGTCGTCGGCATCGCCTGCAACTGCTGCCACAACTGCTGCACCGCGGGATCAGACCCCCGCGCCGGAAGGACCGTACCCGTCGTCGGCATCGCCTGCAACTGCTGCCACAACTGCTGCACCGCCGAGTCAGACCCCTGCGCCCCCACGGCCGGCCTCGGACTCCAGCCCTGGTAGATGGCCCGTAAGGCATCTGCCGTCGTACCCGTCTCCCCCATGCCACCAACGTTTTGCTGCACCCACGACGGCCCCGACGGCCCCGCATCCAGCCACGATGGACTCAGTTGCGGGCCAAGCATCGCCCCGTACCAGTCTGCTGCATTCCACGCCACGACGCGCCCCCCTTAGCGACCAGGATAATCCCGCTCCCCCGTCAACCACTGCCGCAGCACGTAATGCTCCACCGGCGTCAGGGCCTCCGGCTGATAATTCTGGTACACCGACGGATGCACCTCGCGCGCCGCCCCTAACATTTTGTCCATGATCGCGTGCTGCGCCCCCTCTGATAACCCCGCCGTCTGCTGATTCAGGAAGTGCAGAAGCTCATGGCCGAGCGTATTCCACGTACTGGCGGGCGCTTTCCCCGTCTGATACCGAATCACATTGGCCTCCGGGTCAAACGACCCGACCGCTTGCTCCCGCGCCGCGAGTTGCGGGTCCGGCAACACGCTCACCGTCTGCGGCACCGCCTGCGCCCGATCCAGGATACGCTTATACATATCCAGCAGATAGTCGCCCGACGGCTGCGCCTGTAACCCTTGCAGCATCTGCTGCCCGGATGGCGTCGTCATCACCTCCGCTTCCGCCTCCCGCGGTCCCAACAGCGACGAGAGCCAATCCTTGACATCCCACGCCATCACGGCCCCTCCGCCGCGGTCTCGTAGCGGTCTAACACCTGCACCGTCACGCCAATGGCCGCCGCGATCAGAAAATCTACCCGCCTCCGAGCGTCCTCTGGTTCGGCCGCCAACAGCGCCAGGCAGCGGGCAAAGGCCTCTGGGGCAATCGGCACTTCTAACCGGGGCTCGTCCTGGTCTGCAGCCAGCACCAACCGCCGGGCATACTGATACACCACCGACACGGCTTAGCCCTCCGCGTTCCCCTCGCCCTCTTCCCGTTCCTCCGCCTCGAGTGCCGCTAACTGCTCCCGCATCTGCTGGAGATGCCGCATCAGCCCCGCCACATTCCCCACCGCTGTATGGGCGTCCTGGCGCCGGCTCATCAGCATCTTGTCACGCTCCATCTCCAGCATGGCCATATCCTGCCGCGCCTTCATCGCCGATTCGGTCGCTTGTAACTCGACTTCGCGCTCCTTCAGTTGGATCTCCCGCAACTCCATCATGCGGTCCTGCTTCAGTTGCTGATTCTCCTGGGTGGCTTGACTCGCCACCTGCTCCACTTGACTCGCATGGGCATTGAGGGCCTGGGCCTCCTGTGTCTTCTGCTGGAGCCGCTGCATCACCACAGGTAACAGGTCTTCGGGCTTCTGCCCCTCATCGTCTTGCAACATGCCAGGCGGCAGCGTCAACTTCGCCCGCCTCGCCGCCTCTTTGGCATCGTCAAAGTCCATATTGCCCACGATCAGGTCAGGGATCACCGCCCCGAGCGCCGGAATCGTCTCGGCCACCTTGATCAAGTTCTCCACCGCGTCCTGCCGCTGGGTCTTATAATTGGCACCCACATCCGCCACCACATCATACGTCCCCACGCTCAGGTTATAGATGCCCTCCACCCCGGCTTGCAGCTCTTGCAGGCCGGCTTGCCGCGCTTGCGGGTCAGGATGGAGCATAATCTGCCGCACGCTGTCATCCTTGCCCAGAATCCGCAACACCCGATCCGGCTCCCGGTACACCCGCGGAATGGCATCAACTAAAATCCGCATGACATGCCGCACCGCCCAGCGTAAATGCTCGGCATAGTGCGAGCTCCCCATTTCACTCTCGTTGCGCCGGATTTCCGCATGCCGCCCACTCGTATCATTCGACGGCTCCCCCAAATCGGCTGGCGTTAACCCCGTCGTATTGTACAGGTCTTGCTGGGCCTGCTGTCTGGCCAGCGCAATCGCCTGAATGGCGGGCTCCGCCGTCTGCCGCTGCGGCGGGGGCATGAGCTGGCCATTGGGCGCAAAATCGGGATTGTAGGCCAGATAACTGTAGGCAACCGTGTTCGCGTTGGCCCATTCCGGGCGATTCTGAAACTGCTTGACCGTCCCAATATAGGAGGACTTCGGCGCCAGGGCGACCGTTTCCGCCGAGGTCGTGGTCCAATAATTGTACGCGCGCTGCGCATCAATCATGTCCCACACCACGCCGCGATATTCGACTTCGCCGTTGAGGTCAATCTCGTCGCCAATGACGGGCACAATCGGCAGATAGCGACTTGGCCAAATGGAGCGCTCAACAATCGTATCGCCCACCAGTTTGCAGGCCCGGATAATCGGCAGTTCGCTCCGACGCTGTTGCTGGACCGCGCCCGCTTCCGTGTCAAGGAGCGGCGTCACGCCGTACCGCAGCATTTCCCAGGCCACACTGGAAAGCAGCGCCGCCTCCTGTGCCTGTTCATCCTCCGTAAGTTCGTCCTGCGCCTGCATAATAGGCACGTAGCGCGTTTCGCCACTGGAGAGCTGCACCAACTGGACCTGCAACGCTTCCCGGTAGTAGTAATCCACCAGCAATGCCTCGTCGCGGCTGACCCAGCCATCCCCCGTACTCGCCCAGGCGCTTGAGACCCCCCGCGGGATCTCGTAGCGTTCGCACACCTGCGCACGATTCATGCGCTCAACCACTAACCCCCACTCCGCCGTGTGATAATCGGGGGTCCGGCGCCCAGCGGGATCAAGGTACACCGCAAAGGGATTGAGAATCCGCTCCAGGCGCAGCACCTGCTGAAAGCTCCACGGGCTCTCATAGTCCGTCAGCACACGGATATAGCCTTTGCCGTGCGTCACGGCCCCATCAAACGCCGTATCAACCACCGTATCCCAGTCACTCTGCTGCAAAATGGCGCGGATAAGTCCGTCAAACACTGACGCCGTCTCGACGTCAGCGCCCGACCCCACCGGGCGCGTTTTCCCCGCCGGCCGGTTCTGCTGCTCGGCATTGGTGATTTGCCGGATGAATTTCCCCGTCTGGTTGATCGTGAGACACGGACGCGGGTTGGGACCCGACGTGCGGACATAGATTTCGGCGGCTTCCCACTGTTCCCCTGCCCGAAATTTGAGGCATTTCAGGGCCTTGGTGCGCCAGACCCCTTCAAAGCGTTCGACAGCCTGAAAGCGCTGATGCGCCAGGTCACAGATGTAGCGGTCTTGCTGCACACGGCGCTCATACTGCGCCCGCGCGTCGGCGTCAGAGCGGGTCTGGATAATGGGCTGACCGCGCTGAGACACACGGGGATCAGGCCGAAACGGCACCGCCGTGGGAGAGAGACCGGGAGGCAGCGTCGCCACTAGGCGTCCTCCCTCCCTGCCTGCATGGCCTCACGCACCGCCGGCAAATTCACCAGCACCGTCTGAAGCAATTCCTCATGTATCGCGCTGCTATCCCCCAACATCTCGCCACACCGATCAAGCACGATAGCCAGAAACAACACACAGCCCTGCACCACGGTGTGCACGGACACCAACCCCTCGGGTGTCCGCACCCACGGGGTCTGGTCGGCGAGCGTCTGATGCAACACCTGCGCCAGCTCTGCGGCCTTTTCCGCAACCGCCTCCGTGTTATAGTCCCACCGAGAATCTAGGGCCATGTTATTTTTTCGCCTTCACTTTTTTGGGTAACTTCTTGCCCTTGGGCTTGCTGGCCATCTCTTCCAGCTTCGCTTCACTCAAACCTGTTTGGGTCTTTTCGCCCGCACGCTGGCGTGCAAGTTCAGCCCCAAAGAAACGTTGCTGAGCACGTGATTTTGCTGGCATATCCTACGGCCTCCTTTCTCCAAGTCGGGGCTCCGGTGCTGGCGGCGCTGGAGCTTCTGTGGCGTCCGGCTCTGCCGGCATCTCCGCCGGAGCCGTATCTGGCACAATAATCAGGCAGGCGTCCGGCTCCAGCCAGCCCTCGACAAATTCAGTCCGCGTCAGCAGCACGGCCTGACGCTGCCCACAATGGGGACATAGGGCAATAATCTGCATGGTGCAATCCTCACGCCGGCGGCGCGGGCTGCCCATCGATCATCACGACATGCAGCGGGCACAGCAGCAGCGTCCCATACTCATGCCACCCGGGCGGGGCCGCGACCTCAGGAATGGCCGACCTGGGCACCGCTTCGACATGCTGCGTCTCGGTCGAATCACAGCCAGCAATCGAGCAATGGTACGTGTATGTGCAGTCAAGTGTCATATTTCAATCCCTTCCAGGGCAGATGTCCTTCGCACTGCGCACCAGGACATATTTGCCGGTGGTCTCGGCACAGTTGTTTCAATCCCTTACAGGGTAATTATGGCAATTGCTCCAGCACACTGACCGTACTATCGGTACCGCCTTGCCGAATACAGCTCCAAGCTTGTTGCCCGGCCTGCGAGGCAATCGTCAGCGTACCGTTGGGCACCACCAGGTAGCCCACTGTCGTCGACGGCGTCAGAGGATACTTCCCGCTGCTGGTGCTACAGCGCACCGCATTGGCCGTTTCATTGGTAATACTCAGAGCACACCGCGACGTATTCGCATCGACCACGGGCACCACCGCCGTGCTAACAGCAAGCGCGGCTCCAGCGGTCCCCTTCGCATTGATGCGCGTATCATGGCATGGGGGCACCCCGGTCTGCGCCAGAACGAGGGAAACACAGGTCAGGCTGAGCCACATGCTACCGATGAGTGCTTTCATTAGTGTGTTCGTTTTGCACATGTTATGCACACCTCAGTGTCCCATCCAGGCCGTCGATTGCATCCCGAAGCGCCCCAGCAGCATTGGCGGAGGCGTGGGCGGCTCTGGCGTCTCCTGCAACCGAAATTCATCCTCGATCCCCGCCACGACGTCCAGGCTATTGGCCAGCGTGCGTAGGGCGTCGGCGCCATGCGAAGAGTTATGCACAAGCGCCCCATTCGCCAAGGAAAACTCTTCAAGCCCTGGCACGGTAAGACACCACGTATCTTCAGGCTTTGACACGCCCTGAACGGCGGCGATAGTGAGCGGCTTTACAACTTTGCGTACAAAATTTCTGACTGTTGCTCTTACGGCGTATAAGGGCGAGAAAAGGCTTTGTACAAAAGAGACACAAGCGTGTCTCCCGATTTTGTCTATTCCATTGCTGACCGAGCTTGGCATGGCGGCTATGCCAGAGGCGTCCGGCTTCCGAGCGATGCCATTCCGCGGCTTTTTGTCGCGCCAGGTCAACAAAATGTGGACCAGGATTGACGCCTTTTGTCCGATGCCATTGCTCTGAAAGGTGTTCTGATCCATCAAGACACTCAAGATTGGAAAGGGCATTATTTGCGGCGTTGCTATCTCTGTGGTGAATATGGCATCCAACTGGGATAGGCCCAAAAGCCCTTTGCCATACTGCCCTATGAAGCCTTTTCCCAGCCCTCGCAAGATATCGCTCATTTGGCCACATACGGTAGAGACCACCATCAAAATACTGCGTAAGGGGGTCAAGGACGATTGGATCACTGTACCCGGCAAGAGGGACCCGGCGGATGTCCACCCGCTGTCCGTCTTGAATAAATGTTCCGGCGTACATCTCACCGTAAACCCGTCGCTGAACACAACTGCCACAAGTGGGGCATTTCTCCGCGTGATTCTCGGATTCTGGTATGCTTTCCAGCCACATGATGTTAAGACCTCCCCTGTTATAGGAAGGTCCATTATCTGATACGTTCCGTAACGTGTCAAGACCAAAGTATCACCAGTCAGACACCAGTCGTGCTCGGGATGCGCCGCAAAGGTCTTCTTCACCTCATCCCACTCGTGCTTGTAATCCCTGAGCGCGTTAATCCCTAAGGTACAGCCATCCTCGTCAAACAGGAGTCGCGGGAAGAGTGTCCGCACGTTATCAATCCCAGTAGCCAGGCTGGTCCGTTGCACCGAGCGCACGACCCCTTGCACGAGGCGCTGCAAGACCTCTTCCCGGCGTTCCCCTGTGCCCCACTCCCGGTTATGGCCATCATGCGGCAACAGATGCGCCCGGTAGTTGCCCTGGTACGGCAGAGCACTGAGATACTGGCCGTAATGCATCGCCCCGTAGCCGTGATTTTCGTAGTAGTGGATACAACACACCTGGCGCCCAATGAACTGCACACACCAGATGGACGTGTAATCGTCAATCCCTAAGTCCCAGAACGTATACACGGGATAGGTGGGGTCGTAGGGACAGCGCGTAATACGCCGCTCCTGGTCCACCTGGCGAAACTCATGGGCGTAGTAGGCCCCAGGGATGGCCGCTTCCCAGCTCAGGTAATACTCCTGGTCAATCAGCTCCTGGCTCATGCCCTCACGGCGATCCGCCTCGATATCGGCCTTACTAATCACGGGCTTGCCATCCTCGCCCTGACCATCACGCTGCGTCTGCTCGACGCTGAGCACCTCGACGTACCAGTCAGGATTGTTCACGTTGGTCCGGTACAGTTCATACCCGTGGTTTTTGCCCCTAGGCGTATAGGCAAAAGCGGCCCATCCGCCATTCTCCCGCAGAATAGGCCGGGCAATGTTCCAGCCAGCCGGATTCTGGAGGGCGTACTCCGAGAAGATCATGCCGACGCCGTTGCCGCCCACGAGCACATCGAGGTTGCGGTCCGTGCCGAGAATCTGATACGTACTGCCGGGCTTCCGGGCGTCAGCAGGGTCTACCAGGACAATCTGCATATCGGCTTTATTGGGCTCCTGATAGAGCAAGTCGGGCGGAAAATGATCGAGGTAGCGCTTCCCTTCACGGTCTATGCCGTCCCAAATGACGCGCCGGCCCTGATTTAATTTGGGGAAAATGTGGTAATAGTTGCCGACACGATCAAGCATTTGCTCAATGAGGAAATTGAGGATGGTTTTGTCTTTGCCGCTATTATGGACTACATAACCATTTGCTAAAAAACTCTGATACCGTTGCGTTTCAAGGTCCCACGTTTCATGCAACCCTGCATCTTTCAACGTTACCCCAGCCGCATAAATGCCGTAATCTAAGACACGTGGAACAGCCTGGGGCATAGCTAAAATAGCTTCAACCCGCTCCATTTTCTCAGGATGCACCAACGACAACCCATGACACAAGCGCTGCACTGCGTCCATGGCCCAGATACGCAACGTCCAGCAACTTTCACGTTCATACTTGATCGAGCCAACCCGAATACCCCATTTACGCAAAAGCCAATAATAATCCCACGCTAAGCCCTCACTTTCCCCAGCATGGATCTTAATTTCCGCATGCGCCTTAAGGGGTTTTATCCCCCACATGGTAGCCGGGAAAAGATAAAAACTCCCATCACAATCAAGCACACCGCTTAAAAATGCCCAGACCGCTGCAGCATTACTCTCCCATAAAAAACGCGGCATGCGCCGCGTCTCATGTACGCCTAACGCCTCTTGCTGCGCAAAAAACGCTTTGATGGGATTAGGAGTATTTCCACCCCCCCGCGTGCCATTGGGCAAGCCAAGATCATAGCCATTACCCTTAGGACGCCATTGGACCTGTACAGCAAAAACTTCTTGGGCTAAACGTTCTACACGCTTCAACAAGGCAAGCTCAGTATTGGTAAACTTCGGGCTTTGCACAGGAGATACCGAACCGTCAGCCATTAAGTAACCACACAACATAGCCAAACAAACATCGTCGCGCCAGCCAGACGCATGCCCACCATACACCGTAACGGTATCTAGAGAACCAGTAGGGCCTTTAGGGACAATAGCGCCAATAGGAAGAAAAAGACGACGTGAAGAGCCATTCCCATGCCGAATAAGAAAACGATGGTCAGGAGTGCATATCACGGCAGGAAAACCAGCAGCCACCACATGGGAGCAGGGTTTGAGGCCCGCCATCCAGACATCACGCACGGTATCTTCGACATAACCGCCCTGATGCCACGTCAAGAGACGATCCCCTGGTATCACCGTTTCAATAGGTTTCCAGGACCCATCTGCCATAGTGACATGGGTACCACGAGCTAAACAGCGCCGATGCCACACGAGGATAAAGCGGCGAATCCCGCTGTCCCAGGCATCCCACAGGCGCCACTGATAGGAACGCGGCTCAAACAGATAGGGCAGGTCCAGGAGAATTTCGGTGGGTGTCTCAGTGCGCACGACGCAGCCTTACCACGAGAGGTTTATCGGGGTCACCGGAGTGTTCGATGCGCTCCTTAGGCTTGCCCCAGGCATAATAGAGCAACGTTTGCAGAATAACGGAGGGGAGGTCGCCGCGTTTAGCCTGATCGAGCCACAGGGCGCGGACGTCGGGGTTATCGACGATGACCCGCGCGGCGGCTTCGCTTTCAAGGGTGCGCTTGTTTTTCCCGCCGGGCTTGCGGCCGGCTCCAGGGCGTTTGCCACCGTTTTTGCCCATAACTGAAAAAGTCTGAAAAAAACTGATTGACAATCACGGGTGGCGCAGAGAGGCCTGAGGTGGAGGGGAGAGGCGCCTCGCGCAGCCCTCAGTATACGTAAGACTATAGACATACTATCGCATAGGTGTGAGCGCAGTGCAAAGGGTATTTTTATGCAGATTTTCTTTACAGTATCTACGCGGGTGATTATCGATAAACTACATATTATCAATAACTTAGGTATTATATGAATGTGGGCATACTTCTACCGATGATATAATAATATATACTATACTATACTTCTTCTGAAGAGCATAGCACAGGAGGCGAAGAAGACGCAAGGTTTTTTCACGTAGGGATGGGGCCAATGTGGCCATCGCTGTAGCCATCGGCGGCGTCGTCATCCTCCTCATCGGTCTCGTAGGCTTCTATGGCGAGCCCTTGCCACACCATACTCTCTAAGGCCATGAACGCCTGCTCCAGATACTGCTGTACCTCCTGTGGAGTGGCGTCCGTGTCGTCAAGGAGCGCGCCGATGAGGTGCGCCAGTACCACACCAACGGCGCGCACCAGCGTATTAAGGTCCGCCTCGGCATCGTCGAGATAGGCCCGCACCACGTCATCCAGCGCCGCGTAGAGATCGTTCTCGGTCATCGCTAGACAAATCCTTTGAGGGGCATGCCTGTTCTGCCGCCAACTGGGCGCAGCACTCAGCCCAGGTGGCATAGTATTCAACCGGAGGCAGCCAGTAGAAGATGTTTTCCCGGTACTGGATGACAAGGCAGCGCTTTCCCAGAGCCAGCGCGATGCCAAATTCAGTGTGCCTGCCTCCGCGTGCCCGCCCTAGCACTTCGCCAGGGCCTTCGGTGAAGGCGATACAGATCTGGGCGTGAGTAAGGTCATCCCAGTCTTCCTCAGCCCAGACGGCGTGCCAGGCGTCGGTTTCTGCTTGGCCGTCGGCACGCATGTCATGATCGCCGAGTATCCAGCGACTGGTCACGGTGTAGCCGAGCGCTTCGAGGTCCTTGGCATAGTACTGGAGTTCGGGGTAGCGACCATAACGGGCGATGAGGTAGACGGTGGGCAATGATATCACCTCCTTGAAGAGAGTAACTTTTAGGCCTATACTACTGCCCATATGTTCTGGGGTGATTCCGTATGAACCCCCCCCCTAATTTTGTCGTTTAAATTAGGGGGGGGGGTTGTGACACAACCCCCCTCATCCACCCCGTAGTTTATGTAGAATATATCTACAATAATTTTGGGAATTTCTGCCCTACTTTCCCGTGCCAGGCAATAGATGCAGAGGTTTTGATTTTGACCCAGCCGCGCTTGCGTATGACATTCCATGCCAGAGCAATCATGGGTGCCTTCTGTTCGTCGCGCAGGACCAGACGGGTTCTTTTGTTGGTCCCGCTTAAGCTTTTGAGCATGCGATTGCGGAGTACCAGGATGACATCGCCTTCTTCAAGGTGCTCTCCTGTCCCAAATTTCCAGAAAAAATCATTGGCTGTGGCTCGATCAAGCTTGGTACAGAGGTAATGAAACGCAGTCACCATGCCAGGCGCCGCCAGCCCCTGCGCTCGTGTCCCAAATGCAAACGACTCAGCCAACGCCGCATGCGCCGGAAACGTGTCTGCCAACTCATCATCAGTGATGTTCGGATGGGGATTGCTCATGAGGTCATGTTCATAGCGATACACCCAGCGCAGCGCTGCAGCGATATGCCGGCTGTTTTTGACGCCACGAATGCCCAGGATATCCCCTACACTCCGCTTGGATCCTAATCCCATGGAGGAAAACCGTTCCCAATCGATCCCATGGACGACGAGGGTTATGATGGAAACGTCGGTATCAATGACCGCTTTGATGCGATGTTGCCCTTCGACAAGACGGCCATCTGCATCAAAGATGAGAGGTTCGCCATTGAGTTGCCAGCGTTGTTGCGTTAAGGCCCGTTCGAGGCGTCGGATTTGGCTGAGATGCAAGCCACGATTGATATTTTTATGCTGCCAGATGACTCTGGCAATTTCAGGCGTAATCAATGCCACGAAGACCTTGATCCCAAGCGTGGTTAGCGGCAAAACGTCTACAGGAACGTGAACAAGTGAGGCGTCTATGGTGACAATATCCCCGGTTTCCTGGATACTTAAAGGCGTACCACCGAGCGCACTCATCGAGTGTTCCCAAAACTCTGGCATAGGGTTTTCCACTGCAGGCCCTTTCCATGGGCATATTGTTTGCGCCAACAAACAATAGCCAGTTACTCGTTATGGCGTCTTCTCGGGATCGATGCTTCGGTCAAATACCGGACATCCGATCCCAAAATACACCGTATCATACCCAAATTGCTCAATGGCTTCTAGTAAATCCAAGCGCATCGTCGTAATGCGCCGCTCTTGATCTTGGGTCAGGGTCGCCATGCTCACTTCGGGCCGGAACACGGCGCCACCATCAGGGGAGAGGGCGTCAGCGAAGACCTGACACGCCACTCCCAAATAGACGGCGGGATAGCCCAGATCCTCAATCGCATTTTCGAGCGCCCGCCTGATACTGCTCAGGATGAACGCTTGTCGTGTGCGCATCGCCGTCTCCTCCTAAAACAGCCGTTGCTGGTTCTGGCTTTCTAGCGCCCGTACCAGATTCTTGATCCCGGTAGCCGCATACGTCGGCTTGAGTTCGCACCCCACAAATTGACGCCTATGCGAGAGCGCCACAACCCCCGTCGAGCAGATCCCCGCGAACGGGTCCAGTATCGTCTCATTGGGATTGCTCCAGAGGCGAATGCAGCGCTCGATGACGCCAAGCTGTAAAGGACAGATATGGCGGTCATCTGCGGCTTCCCGTGCCTCAGCCGCATTCAGGGTGTCGCTTTCGTGGATGCCCCAGCCGGGCTCGTCATGGTTCCCGTACCACACGCCGTTGGCCCAACGGATCCAGGTCTCGTTGTCGATATCAGGTTGAATCGGTACGGGATTGTCGCCAGGCTTGCGCAAGAGCAGGATATAGTCACACAGGGCTGGTCTGAGCCAGGAGCTATCGCGCTTAAGCTGCCCAAACGCCAGCCCTTTGCTGTGAATGCGAATGGCCTGGGCTTGCGGGTTTTTGGAAATGACGACCTCTCCATGATACAGCCAGCCCCACTGACTCATATAGCGCACGGTCTCCCCACGAAAATCCTTGAGCCCGATCCAGCCATCGCGCACCAGCATCGCCGGCACCTGCGAGACATGGATGGCGGCGTGGCGCCCCGGCATGGTGACCCGCATGAGCTGGTCACTGACATAGCGGAAGTGGGCAAAGAAGGTCTCCGTGGAGGCGCTGTTGCCCAGGTCACGTTCGGTCGGAGAATATTGGTACAACGCCAGGAACGGGGGACTTGTCACCGTGAGTCCAATACTCGCAGCGGCGACATGCTGCAACCCATCAACACAATCGCCCTGGTACAGGTCCCATGAGGGACCGGTAAAATGCTGCACGTTGCCCATGGCCACAGGAGTCTGGGCGTGGTGTAACTCTGCCTGTTCGTAGTGCTGCATATGCTCGATCATGTGAGTGACCATTCCTTCTGCTTGACGTTCCTTGCGCCTAATATTGTCGAGAATGGGTTGTTCGTGGTCTGAGAGCACCAGATGCACAGTGACTTCATGCGTCTGGCCATAGCGCCAGAGGCGCCGGATCGTCTGGAACCACGTTTCCCATGAGTCATTGAGCCCGACGAAGATCGTGTGGTGGCAATGTTGCCAATTCATCCCAAAACCAAAAACCGATGGTTTGCTTATCAGGACGCGCTTGTCTCCAGACATCCAGCGATCATGAAGCCGCTCTTTGTCATCCATGGCTGTTGTCCCCTGAATCGAGACGCAGTCCTCGCCAATCGTCTTGGCGAGGAGGTCTTGTTCAGCGTTGAGGCCACACCAGATGACCCACTGGTCGTGCCTACTTGCTTGCACAAGTTGCGCAGCAATCGCCACCCGCGCACTGATGGTCCCACGCCGGACCGCACTGCGATCTGTAATGCCCTTGAGCCCCATGGTCGGGAACAACTCCCCATCGCGGTGAAAATCTGCCTTGGCATAGTGCACTTTCAGGGTGAGGGGGGGAAGTTGAAAGGTCACGTCATCGAAGCCCAGGTCTGCAGGCGACTGTAACGCCATCGCCCATGAAGCCAGCCACTGATAAAACGCCTCTGCCGCATGGCCGCGCAAGCGCCAGCCCTGATCGTCGTGCACAAAAAATGTACTGAGCATATCCGTACGCTTCATGACGCCAAGAAATTCAGCGTGGTTGCCGATTTCCGCGATGTCATTGGGCGCTGGCGTGGCGGTGCAGCACAGGCGATAGGGGATATGGGTAAAGTGCGTCAGCAGCTCTTCACGGGTTTTGCTGGTAATGTGCTTGATGCGAGAGGATTCGTCGCAGACGATGCCGGTAAAGGGATAGTCATAGAAGTGGCGCATCATGTCGTAATTGGTGACACAGACACGCTGGGTGATCTGGTCAGGATGACGCACATATTCTAGGGGCCGGTTGAACTTGTTGACGGATTCCCGGACGAGTTGATGAGTGACCGCGAGCGGCGCCAGGATGAGCACCGGGCCAGGGATGTGGTGCGCCCACTCAACCAGCATAAGGCCTTTTCCCAGCCCGGTATGGGCAAAGAGCCCAGCCCGTCCGCGCCGCAGCGCCCAGCGGGTCAGCGCTGCTTGAAAGGGGTAGAGGACAGGCGACAGGGCCTCCAGGGGCACCTCGATGCCGGTGGGGGCATCGGTCAGGCGTTTGGTGCGCAGAAAGTCGAGATAGTTCGTCTTATGCATCATTCATCCCTAAGAGATAATCAGTCGTCACACCGAGCACACGCGCCAGCGGTACGAGACGCTCAGCCCGAATACCACCTTCATTCTTCTCGAGTTTGCGAATAGTGGTAGCACTCACATTGAGTGCCACAGCCAGCACTTCTGGACGTAAACCCTTTTCTTTCCGTAACGTGCGTACTCGATCTCCGAGTGTGGTCATACGTATCACCTCCTCCCCAAGAAATATACCAAACTTTTCTTAAAGATTGTACATTTTTTATCAAGTTTTCTTGCAAAGTTTTATGAGAAGGTATAAGATTATATCCAGATGCAGCGAGTGAGACCCACACACCAAAAGGAGTCGATCATGTGTGATGCTTGTAACGAACAGTTTGCGGTCGACACGTGGGGGGATGGCAGTGAGAGGGACGACCAACCCGGCGGGAAATCCGGGCTGGCTGCCATGGACGGAAACGAGTCAAGAGCAGGACACTATACCATGATGGCGAAGACGATACAAAACTTTCAGACGACGGTGGAGTTTGACGCCTTGCTCACCGCCTGCACGGCACGGGCACTGGCGAAGTTTCCTGAAGCCCGCACGCGCATTGAGCGCGGGGCGGCGCTGGTGCGGGCAGACGCGGTGGTGGACTACGCGCACATCACGCCTGACGCATGGACGGTGCAGAGTGCGAGCGATCCCGAGAGCCGCTACACCGTCGTGAGCAACGGCACGACCACGTGCACCTGTGCGGATTACGTGCAGCGCCAGCATCTCTGCAAGCATGGGTATGCCGTGTTGCTCACGCGGGCACTGCGCCGCGAGGTGCACAAGCCACGGTGTCGGCAGGCATACCACTGGTACTTGGGCGAGGGCTACGCCATGGAGCGCGGCAGCGGCATGGTCGAGTGGCGGGCCAGCGGCACGGCGCACGGGATCATCTGTACGCACGCTGATGTGACGCTGGGAGCCGTCGAGGCGCCCGGTGTCTGGCGCTAACGATACGCACGGGCGGGGCTGTGTCCCCCGCCCAGGAAAGGAGACGACGATGACCGCTGAGGAGATTCGCCATGCCGCCATGGCCCGCCGCACGGCGCTGGGGCTCAAGCTGCGGCTGCTCACGCCCGACGGCGAGACGACCCTGTATCCCAAAGATCACGCCACGAAAGCCCGCTGGCTGGCGGCGGCCCGCCGGAAGGGTTCAACCGTGCTGGAGGCGTAAGCATGGCCAGAGTGCTGGTAGCCTGTGAATTTACGGGCATTGTGAGACAGGCGTTTGCCGTCCGTGGGCACGATGTCTGGTCCTGTAATCTGCTGCCCAGCGAACAGCCAGGGCAGCATATCCAGGGCGATGTGCTGGCGGTGCTCGGGGAGGGCTGGGATATCATGCTCGCCTTCCCGCCTTGTACGCATCTGGCGACGTCGGGCGCCCGCTGGTTTGCAAGGAAGCGACCACAGCAAGAAGCGGCGCTTGACTTTGTCCGACAGTTGCTTGAGGCCCCAATTCCACGCATCTGCCTGGAAAATCCGCTGGGCGTGATCAGTTCGCGGATTCGGCCCGCCGATCAACTGATTGAACCGTGGGAATATGGCCATCAGGAGATGAAACGGACCTGCCTGTGGCTGAAGAATCTCCCCTATTTACAGCCGACCTGCCTGGTCTGGCCACGGGAGCAAAAGGTATGGCACAACACGAAGGGGGAACGACGCCGA